>ERZ1643249.47-NODE-47-length-199672-cov-14.510217_pt1 | contig 199672 bp, 184 predicted proteins | sample MGYA00579263_ERZ1643249 | MGnify/ENA primary metagenome ERZ1643249 (study PRJEB29033, sample SAMEA4952264) | chicken gut metagenome | biome: Broiler Chicken; feature: Gastrointestinal Tract; material: Caecum | place: Ireland | collected 2018 | study: Broiler...
GTTGCACAATTAATGAAGTACAATAAAAAATTTGTAATTATCGGTAATCAAAATGCTCTTACATATAAAGAAATTTTCCATTTCATAAAAGAAAATATCTTATGGTTAGGATATAAATTTGGGGATATGAAATTTCGAGTTCCTGACTACTATGAAGCAAGAACAACGAGATTTTGGATTGACGAACACGGAAAGAAATGGAGAAGCTTAGGAAATATATGCTGGTATACGAATCTTGATACAACCAAGCGACACGAATATTTAACTTTATATAAGCATTATACCCCCGAAGAATACCCTAAATATGATAACTATAATGCCATAAACGTAAATAAATATGCTGAAATTCCTTATGACTATGACGGTTTTATGGGTGTGCCTATTACTTTTCTCGACAAGTACAATCCCGAACAGTTTGAAATTTTAGGGTTGGCAGCTTCGGCAGGTTATAAGCCTGAAATTGTCGGCATACCTTTTTTAGGGACGAAAGACGCACGTCCTTTGATTAACGGCAAAAATACTTATGCACGAATTTTTATCAGGAGAAGAACTCTAAATGAAAATTGAACTTCACGAGATAACAATAAGAGAAATTGCAGAAGGCTACATAGATAATGCCGAGGAAGGCGTAAAAGGGTATGGCGGTCTGCTCAATATACGTCCCAAATATCAGCGAGAATTTGTCTATGACGAAGGCAAGCGCAATGCGGTAATTGATACCATAATCAAAGGCTTTCCCTTAAACGTCATGTATTGGGTTAAGAACGAGGACGGAACTTTTGAAGTTTTGGACGGTCAGCAGAGAACTATAAGTTTTTGTCAGTACGTTAACGGCGATTTTTCTCTGAACAACAGAGCTTTTCATAATCTTACAGCCACCGAGCAGAATGAAATACTTAACTATAAGTGCATGGTCTATTTCTGTGAGGGAAACGATAAGGAAAAGTTGGAATGGTTCAAGACAATCAATATTGCGGGAGAAAAGCTAACAGACCAGGAGCTTAGAAATGCCGTCTATACGGGTGAATGGCTTACTAGTGCCAAACTTAAATTTTCAAAGTCAAATTGTGCCGCTTACAATCTTGCTAATAAATATGTGAATGGTTCGCCTATCCGTCAGGACTATTTGGAAACGGTAATATCGTGGATAAATGACGGTAAAATTGAAGAGTATATGTCAGCTCATCAGCATGACCACAACGCAAATGAATTGTGGCTTTACTTTCTTTCTGTAATAAATTGGGTAGACAGTACCTTCATTAAGTACAGAAAGGAGATGAAAGGCATAAATTGGGGCTTTCTTTACAACACATACAAAGACGGGCAGTTTGACACATCTGCTCTCGAAGAAGAAATTAAAAATTTGATGATGGACGACGACGTGACTAACAAAAAGGGCGTATACTTTTATGTGCTGACGAGAAACGAAAAATATCTCAATATTCGTGCATTTACCGAAAGTCAGAAACGTGCCGTCTACGAAAGACAGAACGGCACCTGCCCGCATTGTATTGCCGAGCACAGAGAAAAGGTGCATTATGAACTGGCAGAAATGGAGGCGGACCATATAAAGCCGTGGTGCGAAGGCGGCAAAACCGAAATTGAAAACTGCCAGCTTTTATGTAAAGAGCACAATAGAAGGAAAAGTGCTAACTGACGATGAAATTATCAAAAAAAGACTTAGCGAAAATATCGCAAAAAAGGTTATTTTTGCTTTATGCAATGTAAGCTTGCGTTGCGGTTGCAAAAAGAACGTGCGAAAGGCACGTTCTTTTTTACGGCGGTTTGCGCACGTCCGTTTTGTAAAGGGAAAACGACGCAGTGTAGCAGTGTGTTTTGTGTCAACCGTCCATTGTTCGTAACAGGGTTGTTTGCGTTGAAACAGGTTGTGGTGCGTGGTACAAAATTTGACGGTGTTTCCTTTTTTGCGATGCCGTTTGGGACGCTTACGACAAATTTTTGTTTTTTCTAGATGTTGTTTACGGTAGCATGCAGGCAATGTTTTGCAAAACACTGTTGTTTTTTGCCCTTTTGTGGTAAAATTAAAAAAAGTTACAATGTGCGTGTCCGTCAGTTTCTGCGTATGCTTTTGCAACGCAAAAAAAAGCCAGCCACAATTGTTCAAACTGTAATGTCAAATGTAGTAACAGGCAAGCAGTGCAAGCCTTGGTTGTTTTTCCAAGTATGTAACGAACGCTTCTTTGCCTGCAAAAGTCTTTTTATACTCTGATTCGTGAAAGGGACACGCCTTTCGTCTTTATCCCACAGGAGGAATAATGATACTGTATTTTTCCGCAACGGGCAACTCCCGTTTTGTAGCAGACTACATTGCAAACAGCACAGGCGACAATGTCGTCCGTTTGAACGACATTTTCAAAAGCGGTGCGCCGTGGGTTTTCCGCTCGCAGCGTCCGTTTGTAATTGTGTCCCCCATATACGCATGGCGTTTTCCGCAAAAAGTCGAAGAACTTTTGAAAAAGGCACAGTTTCAGGGCAGTGACAAGTTCTACTGCATTGCAACTTCCGGCGAAAGCAGCGGTAACGCAGGCATTTGTGTGGCAAAAATACTCAAAAACAGGAATTTTGACCTTGCGGGATTTGCCAACATCGTTATGCCCGACAACTATCTTCCTGGTGGGGAAATGCCCGACAAAGAAACCGCTGTCAAGGTAATACGGCAGTCGTTGCCTAAAATACAGGAAATTTGCCGTCTGATAAATGCAAACCAATCCTTCCGCATGGATTTTCAATGCAAAAACGGTTGGTTTTTGTCTTCCGTTGCCAACTGGGGTTTTAACGTTTTTGAAAAAAACAGCAATTCCTTTCGGGTTGACGACAAGTGCGTGCAGTGCAAAAAATGTATCGACAACTGTCCCACAAACAACATAACTTTGCATGATGGCAAAATAAAGTTTCACAACCGTTGTATGTTTTGTCTGGCGTGTATTCACGGTTGTCCCGTGCATGCCATTTCCTACAAAAACAGTAAAAACGGTTTTTATCAATGCCCTTCGGAAAAGGACATCTCGGAAAAGTAGCCTTTTGTTTTAGGACGCCACCTTTTTTCAAGTGTGATTTTGTCTTGATTGTTACAAAAATTTGCAACCGTATGCGACTTTTTTGTACAAACTTTCCGTTTTACAGAGGAAATTCGCAACGGAAATTTTGTTGTTGAAAAAAACTTTGAAGTTTGATATAATTTACAATACAGTACCAAACAGGTGATACATGGAAGGCGTTGCCTTTCTTTGGTTAGTCAAGTTGCAAATCCGCAATACAAATTTGCACAGCGTAAAAGGAGATATAATGGAAGGAAAGAGATTTGCCGTGATGATTGACAGACGTTTCGGAAACACCGAAAGCAAAAGCGGTAAGAAGTTTGCCGTTGTCATCGACGGCGACAACAACAGTATCAAGTACATTGACACCGTAATGGACGAAATAAAAAAGGAAGGCGTCATTACCTACAACCGCATTTACGGCGATTGGACAAGCCCCAAACTGGACGCTTGGAAAAAGGTTATGTTGGAATACGCAATAACGCCGATGCAACAGTATTCCTACACGACGGGCAAAAACGCCACCGATTCCGCCATGATAATAGACGCCATGGACATTTTGTACACAGGCAATGTGGACGGTTTTTGCATTGTGTCGTCGGACAGCGACTTCACACGCCTTGCAATAAGGCTGAAAGAAGCGGGCATGATGGTGATAGGTATGGGCAGACATCAGACGCCCGCTCCCTTTGTCAAAGCCTGCGACAAGTTCAAATACGTCGATTGGCTGAGAGAAAGCGAAACTTCCGACAAGAAAAAGACGGCAAAAAATGTGGCGGACAGCATTGCAAAAGAATCGGTGTCCAAATCGCAAACAAACTACCTGGAAGAGCAGAAGGAAAAAATCCGTCATGCCATCGACGACATGATAGAGGAAAATTCCAACGACGACGGCTGGATTTTGGCAAGTACCGTGGGCGATTTGCTTCAAAGACAGTTTCCCGACTTCGATTCTCGTATTTTCGGGTACAAAAAGACGATAAATTTCATCAAAAGTCTGGGATACGCCACCGACGTTGCGGAAGACAAAACAACCTACTACATCGGCGACGCCAAACGCAAGAAAAGCAAGTAACGCTTGCGCACAGCACACACCCTTGCTAATTCACATTTTCACAAAAAGTTGCACACGGTTGTGAGTTTTTGTTACAAAAAGAGGCAATACTATGGATTGGAACAAACTGTGGAACGACATTACCGCATTTTTTACAAACAATGTCTGGGCAATCATCGGATTTTTTGCCACGCTGGTTTTAGGGCTGATACTTATAAAGATAGTGTACGTTGCCGTAAAACGCATTTTTGCACGCACCAAAATGGAAAAAATTGCGCAGCAATTTGTGCTTGCGATAATAAAATTTTTGTTGTACCTCGTGCTGATACTCTGTTTGCTGAGTGTAGCAGGGGTGGAAATTTCCGGCATAATCACCGCCGTCAGCGCAACTTTGCTGGCTGTGGGCATGGCTTTGCAAAACAACATCGCCAACCTCGCCAACGGCATAATTATTGTGTCGGGACATATGTTCAAAAAGGGCGATTACATAATAGTCGAAGACAGGGAAGGAAGCATAGTGGACATCAACTTTTTGTTTGTAACTTTGATGACCACCGACAATAAGCGCATTACCATTCCCAACAGCATCATTGTAAACAACGCCGTTGTCAATTCCGGCGCCAATGCTCAACGCCGAGTGGACTTCACCTTTTCCGTTGCCTATGAAAGCGACGTGGAACTCGTCAAAAAAATCGTTACCGACTGCATGCTTTCCAACGGAAAAGTGTACGACACCCAAGACAAAAAGCCTTTTTGCCGTCTGAAAACTTTGGGCGCAAGCAGTCTGGACTTTTTTGCAAACTGCTGGTGCGACACGGAAGACTACTGGGACGTGTACTACTACGTAATGGAAACGGTGTACAACGAATTCAAAAAGCACAACATTTCCGTGCCCTACAATCAATTGGAAGTCAGACAGCGTACCGACACCGTCGACATGCCCTTTGTGGACGGTCCTTTGCCTCAACGTGTGGAAAAGGTGCGTCCGCAACCCCAACCGTCGGAATTGGAAAAGTTGTTTCATCTCAACAGACACAAAAAGAAAAAGGCTGAAAAGAAAGCTAAGAAAAACAACGGTTCCGAAGTCGGAAACAAGTAGTGTTGTTTGCAAATTTATGGAAAAATCCATGTTTTTTTGCAAAAACACACAAAACATATTGAAAAATCACAGTTGTTACTGTATAATGTAACAAAGGTGGTATATCCTGCCTTGTGCGATAAGTTTTACATTTTGCGTCAACCACATTTCGTAAAAGGGAATCGTGTTCGGGTGTTGATGTCAGGTCACGAAGGCTTCCGTGTGGAGTCAGAAAGCATTGCTTCAGTGAAAGACAGAGGGCATTCGGTAGATTACCCACCCTGTTTTAGCAGGTTGAATCCATCGTAAAACCCGGCAAGGCGGGATTTTTTTGTACAAATGAGAAAATTTTTATTTTGGTGTCTGATTGTTTCGTTATGTTTGTGTTTTTGCGGCTGTTCGGTGGATTTCACTCCATTCAAGACGCACGTTTCCGATGCAAAACCTGCAAAAGTGTACAATGTTTACGTTTTCGGCGCAGTGGCAGAGGAAGGCTACGTCGAGGTGGCGGAGGGCGCCGATTACAGCATGCTTGTGGAAGAAGCGGGAATCATTGCGCAAACGTATTTGCCGGATTTCCCTTACACGCTTGTCAAATCCACCACAAAGCAACTTGCCGTCAACTACTTTGACGGAGAAAAGATGTGTTATTGCGTAAACGTCAACGGGCCCTTGATAACGCTTCGCATGAATGTGGAAAACGTTTCCCCTCAGGTAGTGGACAAACTTGCCGATTACATAGAAGAACATGGCAAAATCACCGACAAAACGCTTTTGAAGCAAATTCTCGGCGAAGATTATGCCGACAACTACTACAAATTTTTTGTGAGCATGGACGACTATGAAAAGATTGGTTAATTTCAGGTTGTCGCTTTTGTGCGCTTTGGGTGTTGTCGGCGGAATTTTGTCCTTTTACTGCCTGCTGTTTGGCAACGTGTGGGTGTTTGCCGTTACTTTGACGTTGCTTGTTGTGGCAACGGTAGCGTTTGCCTTGCTCAAAAGAAAGATTTTCGCCGTGTTTTTGGTGCTGGCGCTGTTTTTGCTTGTGGGCTTTTCCGATTTTGCCGTTGTCTACGCCAACAGGGACGGCAACGGCTTTTGCTGTAAGGAAGTAACGCTGACGGGACGAGTTACCGATATCGGCAGAAACGGCACAGTGCAAAACACCGTGTATCTGGAAAAATGCGTTGTCGACGGCGTTACTTTGGAGGGCAGGATTAAAATGTACGTGTACGACGGAACGGTTTTCGACACAGGCGATACCGTTACTCTGCACGGTACGCTTCGCAACGTATATGCAGTGCAGTCCCGAGTGGACACATTTGCCGTTCGCAACAATGTGCGTTACGAAATGTCCGACGTATCTCTTTTGCAACATCAAAGCGGTGCGCTGACATTGGGCGAAAAGGTGCGCAGATACGTGTACGAAACTACGTCGAAGTACATGCCGGAAAACGGCGACATTGCCTACGCTTTGCTGACAGGCGACCGCAACGCCGTCGATTCTCTGAAAGAGGACGCCTTCATTTCTGCGGGAATAATTCACCTTCTTGCCGTAAGCGGATTGCACGTGGGGTTTGTAATTGCCATTTTCGGGTTTTTCCTCAGAAAGTTGCGTCTTCCCACCTTTGCGGAACTGTTGATTTTGCTTGTTCCGCTGTGCTTTTACGCCTATGTGTGCAACTTTACTCCCTCCGTGCTGCGTGCTGTGATAATGGCGGTGTGCGTTTACGCCGTGCGTATCGTGTACGGAAGATACGATTTACTTTCTTCGCTGTGCTGGGCGGCAACAATTATTCTTGTTGCTCAGCCTCTGTTTTTGTTTGACGTCGGATTTCAACTATCCGTAACTTCGGTGTTCGGTATTGCCACGGTGCACAAACGACTTTCCCGTGTAATAAGCAAAATTCCCAACAAATTTGCCGTCAAGGCACTTTCTTCGCTGGCGTTGTCCTTTTCCTGCATTGTGGCGACCTTCTTTCTCAACGCCTATTACTTTTCGTCGGTGGCTGTGGCGGGACTTGTCGTAAACGTGGTGGCAATTCCCTTAACGCTGGTGGCTTTCGTGCTTTGTTTTGCGGGACTGGTTCCCTTTTTGTCGCAATACGTTTTGGCTGTCGGCGACAGAGTGTTGCAGGCGGTGTCTTGGGTGGCGCAGGGCGCAAGCAAACTTGACGCTTCGCTGAATATAAACACCGTAGCCGTTGCCATACCTGTTTTTATGCTTGTGCTGTTTGCCGTGGGCGGTTTCGTGCGTCTTGGCAAAGGCAAAAAGATTTTCTATCCCGTTTGCGGAGTTATTCTTGCCCTTTGCGTTGCCGTTACCTACATTCCGCAACGCAGCGACAATGCGGTGTCGGCATTTTTCGGCTACGACGACACGGTAGTGGTGGCAACTTCACCAAACGAAACGGTGATTGTGGCAGATTTCGACGACGAGTATTGCATGGCTCAAGCAACGGACTTTTTGTCGCATAAGAGGGTTGACAATCTTGTTTTGGCAATTACAAATTGCAAAGATGCCCAACTCAACGTGGTGCGCCAACTGTGCGACGCCTTCGACGTTGCCCGTGTGTATTTGTTGGACAGCAGCGGCAACACAAATGTGCAAAACTTTTTGGCGGAACGTGACATAGACACAATACGCACCCTGCCCAACCGCAGGGTGGGAGGCAACATCACCATTCAACCTGTGTACGACGGCGGGCTTTGCGCCGTGGTGGTGAAGGTGGGAAACATCACCGTTGCAAACGTGGTGTGCGACGGGGTCAAGGCGCAAAACTTTGCAGGGCTGCGTTCCGACATCGACTACTATCTTTTGCGAGAAGGCGAAAGCGTCTATTGCGATAAAAATCTTCCCAACCTTTCAGTGTATCAGCAAAACTCGCCGCTTAACTTCGGCGCAAATAAGTACGGAAACTTTACAATAAAAGAAAAAGATGGTAATATATTGTTAAATTTTCGGTGATACAATGGAACTGACTTTTCTCAATCTAAAAGAAAACCTTGCAAAAACATTTTTCCCTGCGCTGTGTCTGTTTGGCACGGACAGGTGGCTTTTGCGCAAAAGCGTGGATATTGTCTGCGACGCCTGCCACGTTACCGACAAAAATTACGGTGTGGACAGGTTGGAAGCCCCTTCCTACGCCCAGTTGGAAAGAAGTTGCTGTACACCGTCAATGTTTTCCCCCGTCAAAGTGGTTGTTTGCAGCGAATTTGTCTTTCCGCAGGGCAGGCAGATGCAGGAAACGGTTTCTTCGCTGTCCTCGCTGGTCAAAAATTGCGACGGCAGTTTTTGTCTGGTGTTCATTGCCGAAAAGTTTTCCCCCTACGACAAGGTAGAGGGCATCGTCGGGGTGGACTGCAAAAAACTTGACACGTCCATGGTGGCAAAGTGGATTGTAGCCTTTGCCAAAAGGCAGGGCGTTTCGGTGGACAACATTTGCGCCCGTCGTCTTGCCGACTACTGTCTCAATGACATGACCCGTGTGGAAGAAGAAACGCAAAAACTCATCGACTACGGGGAAATAACCCTCAATTCCATCGAAGCAATGGTCAGCAAGGACACGGAGTACAAGGTGTTTCAACTGTCCAATGCCGTTTCGCAAAGCAGTGCCGACGCCGCCCTTAAAATGTACGACGCCTTGATTGCTTCCGGCGAAGAGGCAAGGGGATTGTTCGGCTTGCTGTACAACTTTTACCGCAGGGCGTACTACACGAAAATTTCCTCTTGCTCCGACGAGCAACTTTGCAATTATTTTGCCGTCAAACCTTATGCGCTTGTTAAAGTGAGGGAAGTTGCGCAAAAGTACAAACCCATGCAGTTGAAAAAAATTCTGGACATTTTCGCAGAGGCGGACGTCAGTTTGAAGTCCTTTGCCGACGAAAACGAAGTAATGAAAACGATAATTTTCAAAATTTCCGCATTGAGAGGATGATATGCTCGATTTAAGAAAAAACTATAAACTTTCCGGCGTGCTTTCACGTGTGTTTTTTGTGGTTACATTCATGTTTGCCAACTGGCAACAAGGTCTTGCCGCAACCGTGATAGCAACGGGGCATTCCAATTTTTGGTTGGCGCTTGCCGTTGTGCTGGTAACAGGCGTTGCCGGAGCGTTACTGGTGCCTATAATTGTAAGTTTCGCCCTCAGTCTTGCAAGAATCTATTCCGTTCCCGTTGGCGAATACGGAATTCTGGCAGTGTCGTTTTTCGGTTTGGGATACCTTTTGAGGGGGCTTCTGAACATCGTAAACTTTTTCACACCGGTAATGCTGGTGTGGGGCGGCGTAATTTTCCCCTTCATCGCCACGCTTGTAGCGTCGGTGGGGTTTTACGCTGTCACATCCAAACTGTACTTCAACGACCTCACACGTCCCTACTATTTCAGGGTGTGCGTGTTGGTTTTCTTTGTGGCTGTGCTGATAATGGAGGTGCTGTAACATGAAAAAACTTGTACCTGCGTTGCTGGTTGCCACATTGACTCTGTGTGCATTATTCAATATTTTCGTTTTCCCCGTTGCGGCTTTTGCCGACGAAACAGGCACGCAAACGGTGCCTGCAATAGACACGACGGACGAAGCGTACGTTTTTTTGAATGATTTTGTAACCCAGTTCCCCGACAGAAGCAGTTCTATCAGCGGGGAAAACGAACTGAAAGCAGTCCAGTACCTGAAAACAAAATTCGACGAGGTTGCGTCGCAATACGGTTTGCAAGGCTACAACAGTGAAATTCTGCCCTACGGAACATCGGAAAACAGCGTTGACGGCTACAATCTGGAGGCTGTGATTACCGCCTCTGGCAACGCTTCGGACAGTTCCGAAAGGATAATAATAGGAGCGCATTACGACAGCATCGGAGAGGGGGCAAACGACAACGCCGCAGGCGTAACGGCATTGTACCTGACAATGAAAAAAGTTGCCGAAAACGTTGGTTCTCTTCCCTGCGACGTTGTGTTTGTCGCCTTTGGCGGCGAGGAAATGGGTTTGGTAGGTTCCTCCGCCTACGTCAACAATATGACGGCGATGGAAATAGGCAACACCTTGCTTATGATAAACATCGACAGCATTGTCAGCGGCGACAATTTGTACGTATTTTGCGAAAACAAATCCACCGATATTGCCAATCTGTTTTTACAAAACGGAAGTGCAGTCCGTTTGACGGAAAAGCCCTACGCAGTCGGCACCTATCCTATTGACATTTACGGCTACGGCTACTACGAAACGGTGCAAAACACCGACCACACCCCATTCCGTCTGCGTGGAATTCCCACGGCGTGTTTCTTTTCCGGCACATTTTCCGCAAACATCTGGGATTACGCCGAAAGCACAAATAAAGACAACAACACCATGAACACCGTCGGCGACACGCTTGAACAACTTGTCGCAAAACACGGCAACAACGTGGTAACACGTATCAACGGCGTTGCGTCAACGGTGGCAGACACTCTGCTTTCTCAGCAGTTTTTGTCCGTAGCGCAAAATGCACGCAGTCAGTTGATGGACAACAATGTGCTGTTCAACATTATGTGGCCCAAAATCGCCGTTTTGGGAGCGGTAGTGGTAACGGCTTTGTTTGCGGTGTTGCATTACCGCAAATTGCAAAAGAAGTCCATCATGTCCGACGGCGGCGTAAACAACCGCAAGATATTTTCCACCCCCGATGCCGAAGACATCTTTTCCTTCGATGAAGGAGGCGACAAGGGCAAAGACAGTGCGGAAGATATTTTCACATTCAAAAAGTAGTCTTGCGGGGCAAACATTTGAGAGGTAAATTTTGCCGACAGGCAAAAGACGGTAAAAAGATGAAACACAAAAAAAGCAAAACATTGACCAAAGGCGTTTTTGTTGCGGTGTACCTCGCAGTAATTGCCGTGTGCATTGCTTTGGATCAGTTGACAAAACAACTTATATTTGAAAATTTGTTGCATGCCACCCCCGGCGAAAGCGTAAACGTGTTGGGCAAATTTTTGCGGTTTTACGCAGTGTACAACGAGGGGGCTTCCTTTGGCATGGGCAAAAGCGACGCCGCAAATATTGTGTTCTTTATCATCACCGTGTTGGGAACGCCGGTGTTTTGCTTCATGCTGTGGCGCAGCCGCACACGCAGCGTTTGCGGACAGGTGGGTTTTGCCTTTATTGTCGGAGGCACAATTGGCAACGCCATCGACAGAGCGTTTGTGCAAACGGATGCGGGAAAATTTTTCAGCGGAAAGGTCAGAGATTTCATTTCTTTTTCCATTTTTCCGCCGATATTCAACATTGCCGACAGTTTTTTGGTGATAGGCACCTTGCTTGCCGTGGTGGCAATTCTGTTTGCCGACAGCGACGCTTTGTTTGCGCCGTCGGCAAGAAAGGCGCAGGAGGATGCGCAGGGCGAAAATCAAAGTTGCCGTTTGCCTCAGACGGAGGACAACTGCGCAGACGGCGAACAATCAAGTAATGCCGCAGAAAATCCTTCCGCTACGGAGGCGCAAGGGGACGTTGTCGCCGAAGAGCCGACGACGGAGAAATCGGAAAATGCAACGGACAACGGCAAAAAGGGAGAAAAGGATGAAAACCGTTGAACTGACTGCAGAAGAAACCAGCCGACTGGACGTATTTCTTACAAACGCTTCACTCACACGTTCGCATGCTCAAAAACTCATTGCGCAGGGCGCAGTTACCGTCAACGGCAATGTAGTTACCAAGTGTTCCGCAGAGGTCAAGCCCGACAGCGTGGTGAAAGTGTGTTTGCCCGACGAAGTACCTCTTTCCGTGCCTGCGCAGGACATTTCTTTGGATATTGTCTATCAGGACGCCGACCTTGCAGTAATCAACAAGCCGCAGGGCATGACGGTGCATCCTGCAAACAACGTTTTCACCGATACCCTTGTAAATGCGCTGCTTTTTCACATAAGCGATTTGTCTGGCATAAACGGTGTATTGCGACCGGGCATTGTGCACCGTTTGGACAAGGACACAAGCGGTTTGCTGGTTATTGCCAAAAACGACAAGGCGCATGTGGAGTTGCAAAGACAAATTCAGACAAAGCAATGCCACCGAATTTACATTGCGCTTTTGGAAGGTGTGCTTAAAGAAAACAGCGGTACAGTGGACAAACCCATCGGACGCAGTCTTTCGGACAGGAAGAAGATGGACACGGTGCCAAACGGACGCAACGCCGTTACAAATTACAGCGTCATCAAGCGTTACAGACACTACACGCTGGTGCGGTTCGAACTTAAAACGGGACGCACTCATCAGATTCGTGTACACGCCAAGTTTTTGGGACACCCCGTGGTGGGGGACAAAACCTACGGCTACAAAAATTGCAAATGGAATCTCAACGGGCAGTTGCTTCATTCGCAGACGTTGATTTTCACACATCCCACAACGGGAGAAACAATGTCCTTCACGGCACCTTTGCCCGACTATTTTTGCCGTGTGCTGGACATTTTGGACAAAACGGACGAGGCAGTATGAAAAATCTCATCTCTTTGACGGAATTTAACAGACAAGACGTAACGCAGGTGTTGGAAGTTGCAACGCAGATGCGCCGAGTGGTTTTGACCGCCTACAAAAAGGGACCGCAACTAATCGGACATGTCGTTTCGGGGGTGTGGCAAAAGCCTTGCCTTTCCAGCACGGCATTTTCTCTTGCCGCCGCCTACCTATCCGGCACGGCTATGCCCGTTTTCGGCGTGGAAGACGTGCTTTCCCATTGCCGTTCGTTGGACAACATGGGGGTTAACACCGTTGTCGTTTCCAGCGAAAACGACAATATCGTGCGACAGTTTGCTTCAAACGCCCGTTGCCGTGTTATCAACGGCGGTTCGTCCCAATTCGACCCGATTGGCGTTTTGGCGGATTTGATGACGCTTATGCTCAAACTGGACGGACTCAACAACCTTTCCGTGTTGGCAGTGGGAAACAAAGAGCACAACAAAATTACGGAATTGAGCCATTGTCTGCAACTGTTCGATTCCAATCTGGTGTGGTACCTTCCCGTGGAAGACTTTTCAACGCCACGCAAGGGCATTGTGCTCAACAGTATCGAAACGGCTTTTGCAGGAGCCGACGCCGTGGTGGATTTGGGTTTGCAACAGTTTGCCGACGCTACCAAGTACTACGGAACGGCAGGCGGTATTTCGGAAAAACTCATCGGCAAAGCACGGGTGGACGCACCTTTGTTGGGAGCGTCGACGGTGGTGGACAACATCGGTATCAAACAGTATGCTCATTCCGCCCTTTCCACAAGGGAAAGTTGCTACGTTTCCGTGGCAATGGCGGTGTTGTACATGATGACGAAAAACTGAAATTTCTAGTGTTGCGGTTTTCTTCGGAGAACCGCATTTTTTGTGTACGTATCAACGTTTTTGTTACATTTTGTTGTTTTTTTTCATGCAAAAAACGAGCGGTTTTGTCGGGGTTTTCGGGTTTTGAAAGAGATTGTTTTATTTGACTTTGTCGTCTGCAATACGTGCAGGGCAATTTTGCGGTACTTGCAAAGTTTTTTGCTTGTGCGTAATCGTGTTTTCAAAGCCCTTTTGTCAAATTGTAAAATAATCAAAAGTCAATGCGTAATTGCCAATTACCTGACAAACGAACGGTTTTGTCAAATTGCGACACAATCAAAAGTCCGCCGTAAAACTTGGCATTTGCCTTTTGTCGGGGCGTGTTTTGCGTTTCTCTTGACTTTTGACTTTGGGTGCAGTATCATATAAAATAGTGTAACAGGTGTATTATGAAAAGAGTTATCGGTTTCGACCCCGGTTTTGCCATTGTAGGCTATGGCGTGTTGGACTACGAAGATTTCCGCAACGTCAGGGTGGTGGACTACGGGGTGATTACAACGCCCAAAGAGGAAAGTTTTCCCGTGCGCCTTGCGTTGATCTACAAAGGCGTGCAGGAACTGATAGAAAAGTACAAGCCCGACGAAGTTGCCGTGGAAGAGTTGTTTTTCAACACTAACATTACAACGGGCATAAACGTTGCCCACGCAAGAGGCGTTTTGTTGCTTGCGGCAATTCATCACTGCGGATGCTTGTACGAGTACACGCCTTTGCAGATAAAGCAAGCGATGACGGGCTACGGAAAAGCCACCAAAAAACAAATTCAGGAAATGGTAAGGGTGTACCTTGCTCTTTCCAAAATTCCCAAACCCGACGACGCCGCCGACGCTTTGGCAGTGGCGCTGACGCACATTCAGACGGGAATAATGACGGACAAATTTTACATCAGGTAACGGAGAAATTATGTACAGTTACATCAGCGGAGAAGTTACGCAAACAAGCGAAAACACTGTGGTTTTGGACGTTGGCGGAATAGGTTACGAACTGTGCGTTTCCTCTTTCACGCAGGAAAAATGTCAGGTGGGGCAAAGATGCCGTCTGTACGCCTACTTGCAGGTTAAAGAAGACGGACTTTCCCTTTTCGGCTTTGCTACCGAAGAGGAAAAAAACATGTTTTTGAGGCTTATTTCCATTTCGGGCATAGGATGCAAGGTGGCGCAGGCAATTTTGTCGGGTATGGATTGCAACGCTCTTGCCATCGCCATTTTCAACGGTGACACCAAACAACTGACCAAAATCAAGGGTTTGGGCAAGAAAACGGCGGAACGTATCGTTCTGGAACTCAAAGAAAAGGTTGTCGTTGACGCTTCCGCAATGGATTTGCCCATTGCAAGGCACGCCGACGTTGCCCTCACAAAAGATATGCAGGATGCAATGGCAATATTGTGTTCGTTGGGAAAAAGCCGTGCCGACGCACAGCAACTCGTGGAAGCGGCGTCCAAGTTGGGCGCAACTACGGCGGAACAACTTGTCAACATGGCATTTCGCATCAACTGAAAGGACTAGTTTATGGAACAACAATTTTTCACAAGTACTCTGACGGAAAAGGAACGGGACACGGAAAACATCTTGCGCCCCAAAACTCTTGCCGACTACGTCGGACAGGAAAAAGTCAAAGACAATCTTTCCGTCTACATCAAGGCGGCGCTTGCCCGTGGGGAAAGTCTGGACCACGTTTTGCTGTACGGACCGCCCGGTTTGGGTAAAACCACTCTGGCGCACATAATAGCCAACGAAATGGGCGTGCCTATCACGGTAACAAGCGGTTCGGCAATTCCCGGCAAGTTCGATTTGTCGGCAATATTGTCCAAGTTGAAACCCAACGAAGTGCTGTTCATCGACGAAATTCACCGTCTGAACAGCAGTCTGGAAGAAATTTTGTACCCTGCAATGGAAGACTACCGTCTTGACTTTGTAGTGGGCAAGGGACCAAGCGCCACCAGCGTCAACATCAAGTTGGAAAAATTCACGCTCATCGGCGCAACCACCAAGGCGGGAAACCTCGCCTCACCTTTGCGGGACAGATTCGGCGTGCAGATGCGTCTTGTGTTGTACACGCCGGAACAGTTGAAACGCATCGTGCTGAAATCGGCAATGAAGTTGGAAACCAACATCACCGACGAAGCCGCCTACGAAATTGCACGCCGCAGCAGGGGAACTCCCCGTGTCGCCAACAGACTTTTGCGCCGTGTGAGGGACTTTGCCGAAGTGTTGGGGGACGGCAACGTTACCAAGGAAGTGTGTCTGCACGCCATGAAAGTGATGGAAGTGGACGAGTTGGGATTGGACGCCGTGGACAAAAACGTGCTGACGACCATCATCGACAAATTCAGTGGCGGACCCGTCGGGTTGGAAACGCTTGCGTCGGCAACGGGAGAAGACAAAGCCACAATAGAGGACGTGTACGAACCGTACCTCATTCAGTTGGGATTTATTGCACGCACGCCCCGTGGACGGGTTTGCATGCCTCTTGCCTACAAGCATCTGGGCAAAAAACTTTCCAAAGAACGAATGGAAATGCTGTCAATCTACCTTGACGGCGAAGAAGAGGAAAATGAAGACAAGTGATTTTTACTACGACCTGCCACAGGAACTGATTGCGCAAACGCCTGCGGAACCACGGGACAGCGCAAGACTTCTGGTGTACGACAGGGCGACAAAACAAATCAGCCACAGACATTTCTACGACATAACCGACTACCTCAAAAAGGGCGACGTGCTGGTGGTTAACAACACCAAAGTGCTTCCTGCACGAATCTACGGCAAAAAGGAAAAGACGGGAGGCAAAATAGAGTTTTTGCTGTTGAAACGTCTTGACCTCACCCGCTGGGAAGTGATTCTGAAACCGGGACGCAGTGCAAAGCCGGGGGCGGTGTTCGAGTTTTCGCCCCAACTTAAAGCACGTGTGGAAAGCGTGGAAGAGGACGGCAGCCGTATCGTGGAATTTTTGTACGACGGCGTGTTCGAGGAGATCCTGTCCAAGATAGGCGAGATGCCTTTGCCCCCCTACATCAAAGAAAAATTGCAGGACAAGACACGCTACAACACGGTGTATTCCAAGGTGGACGGCTCTGCTGCCGCCCCCACTGCGGGATTACACTTCACACGTGAACTTTTGCAAAATGTAAAGGATATGGGTGTGGAAGTGGTGGAAGTGTTGCTTCACGTAGGGCTTGGAACTTTCCGTCCCGTCAAGGTGGAAGACGTAACGCAACACCGCATGCATTCGGAGTATTACAGCGTTTCGCAGGAGGCTGCCGACGCCATAAACAAGGCAAAGCAGGAAGGACGGCGTATCGTGTGCGTGGGAACAACCAGCGTGCGCACGTTGGAAAGCGCAGCCGACGAAAACGGACATGTCCAGGCAGGTGGCGGAAACACGGAAATTTTCATCTATCCGCCCTACAAATTCAAGGTGGTGGATTGTCTGATAACCAACTTCCACCTTCCCGAAAGCACGCTGATAATGCTTGTTTCGGCTTTGTGCAGCAGAGAGGAAGTTTTGCACGTGTACGAAACCGCCGTCAAGGAAAAGTATCGGTTTTTCTCTTTCGGCGACGCATGCCTGTTTTTGTAAACTGCAACGCAGAAAAAACTTGCGGTACAAAGTTTTTACATACGTATGTGCAAATTTTGTGCCGAAACTTTGAGGAACAATGACAAACAATTTCAGTTACACATTGATACACCAAGACAAGCACACAGGCGCAAGGGCGGGGATTTTTCACACGCCTCACGGCGACATAGAAACTCCCATTTTCATGCCTGTGGGTACCGCCGCAACGGTCAAATCGCTGTTGCCTTCCACTTTGGAAGAGTTGGGCACGCAAATTTTGCTTTCCAACACCTACCATTTGTATTTACGACCGGGAAGTGACATTGTGCGCCGGGCAGGCGGCTTGCACAAATTTATGCATTGGAACAAGCCGATACTCACCGACAGCGGAGGGTTTCAGGTGTTTTCGTTGGGCGATTTGCGCAAAATCACCGAAGACGGGGTAACCTTTTCTTCGCACATCGACGGAAGCCGACATGTTTTCACCCCCGAAAAGGTAATGCAAATCGAGCACGACCTCGGCGCCGACATAATAATGGCTTTTGACGAATGTTCCACCTACGGATGCGACAAAAAGTACGCCGAAGGGGCAATGAACCGCACTCACAGATGGCTGGAAAGGTGCGCAAAAGCACACACCAACGACACTCAGATGCTTTTCCCCATTGTTCAGGGCAATATGTTTGAGGATTTGCGTCTGCAATCGGTAAAGTTCGTGCGTGATTTTGCCCAATGCGGAATTGCCGTGGGCGGTTTGTCGGTGGGTGAACCGAGCGAGGTTATGTACCGCATGTTGGACGTAATTCAGCCGCATTTGCCGGAAAAAATGCCACGCTACCTTATGGGAGTTGGAACGCCCGACTACCTGTTGGAAGGAATACAGCGTGGAATAGACATGTGCGACTGCGTTTTGCCTACCAGAATTGCACGCAACGGCACAGCGTTGACGTCGCACGGGAAAGTCGTGGTGCGCAACGGAGCGTACAAACAGGATTTTTCCCCTTTGGACGAAGAATGCGATTGTTACTGTTGCAAAAACTTCACAAAGGCCTATTTGAGACACCTTGTAAACTGCAAGGAAATTCTTGCCGCCGAACTGCTGTCCATTCACAACATCAGATTTTTGCTGAACGTGGTGAAAGGTGCAAGAGAAGCGATATTAAATGACAGTTTCCTGGAATACAAGCGGGAATTTTACGGCAAGTACTACGGCAACGTCAACAACCAATGAAAATTCGCAAAGGCAAGTAACGGCAATGCGTTTGTAAAAATTCAAAGGACGTAAGTGCGTTTTGCGTGTGGTGCAAGTGCGTTTTGTTGGCGAAAATTTTGCCGTATTTCCGCCGTTTTTTGGCGTTTTTAAGTAAAAAGCCTGCACCGTGTTGCGAAAATATCAAAAATGCCGTTTTCTGTTGCATTTTCGCTGTCGATAATGTATAATATACGAAAAAATCCGCTACGGGCGGTAAATAAGGAGAAAATATGCTTAACCTGTTGAATTTTTTTGAAGACACAACAACAAGTACCACTCCTGCCGGTAACAACTGGGTAACCTACGTTATCCTCGGCGTATTGGTTGTGGGTATGATTTTGCTTATGGTAATTCCCCAAAGAAAGCAAAAGAAACGTGCGGAAGAAATGATGGCGAAACTGGGTATTGGCAGCGTCGTTACCACCATCGGCGGAATTGTCGGCGTTGTGGTGCAACTTGACGATACGCACATCTGGCTGGAAACGGGTTTGGACGACAGCAAGACCACAATGCAGTTTTTGCGTCAGGCAATCCATTCCATTGCCCCCGATCCTTCCTCTGCTGAAGCCAAAGCGGAAAAGAAAGAGGCAAACGAAGAAGACGAAATCAAGTAATTTTGTTCTAAAAATGCCTTCCTCCCGAATAGTGTAGTACTGTTCGGGAGGTTTTTTTATGGAAGCGAGTGCTAAAAAATCGTTTTTGTTGCAAAGCATCAAAACGGGATTGTTTTCCCTTGTTTTTGTGTGCATCGGAGTGCTGGTGCTGGCGTTGCTTGCCAAGTTTTTCAACATAGGCGACAACGTGTTGCCCATTGTCAATCAGGTGCTGAAAGGCGTTGCGGTAATTTTGGGCGTGGCGATGTGCGTCAGAGAGGACAACTTTGTGCTTAAAGCCGTTGTCGGTGCAGTTATCTACTGGATTTTGTCCTTCGTGCTGTTTTCCGTTTTGGGAGGAGGTTTCCATTGGGGGCAAATTGCATTGGACTTTGCTGTGTCCCTTGTTCCTGCGGTTATTGTAGCATTGATAAAAAGCAAAAAAGCGTAAATTGCTTGACGCTGACGGCATTTCGCTACAGGTATCCTTCGGGCTTGACGTAACGTCAGGCCCTTTTGCGTAGAAAGTTGCTGTTGTGCGTTTTACGGCGACGGTACAGAAAACAGCCGTCGTTTTTGTTTTCGCCTCATTTGACATGCGACTCAATGCAAATGGTATCGGGAAAAGCCACGTTTTGAACAGGTGCGTTGCCGTACAAATTTCGCATTACCGCCCTTTTGCGTAGAAAGTTGCTGTTGTGCGTTTTACGGCGACGTCACAGAAAACAGCCGTCGTTTTTGTTTTCGCCTCATTTCCCATGCGCCTCAATGCAAATGGCATTGAGAAAAGCCACGTTTTGAAACTGCAAATGGCATTGAAAAAGTCCGTTTCTGAAACAGGTGCGTTGCCGTACAAATTTCAAATTACGTCTTTTTTCAGTGTAAAAGGTCGTTTTGTTTCCAAAATGTGCACTAAACTTCGCCTCAATTTTCTTCAAACTGTCGTTGTCAGGTAATTTTTTGGTTGTAAAGCCCTTGTTTTGACTGTTTGTACCGTTAAAAGCGGGAAAAATAATTGACTAATTTTGTCAGTGCTATTATAATAGACTAGTTAAGTTAGGCAAAGTCAAGGAGGCTTATTTATGACAAAAACTCTGTCCACCGTTATTATTTGTATTGTTTGCGTAATAGCGCTGTTTTTCGGCGTTGTTTCGTGCCTTCCCGGTGGACTTGAATACGGCAACTACAACGAGTACAATGCTCCCATCAATCTCATTCAGGGAAGCAGTCTTTTCAACGACAGTATTGTGGCAACTTACAAAGTGAAGTTGGACGAAGACGCCAACATAAACGACGTGGTGAAAAACATTCGTTCCAGACTGAGCGACATGTACGGTTACTATTTCAGCAACGTTAAGGTCAACGGCGACGACATCACCGTGCAGGTTCCCAAAACCGCCAACGGCGAAAACACAAGTGCGGCCACAATTCTTTCCAACGTTACGGCAGTGGGCAAAGTGGAAATCCTCACCGAATCTACCTATTCTGCCGACAAGGTTATTCTCACTGCGGAACACGTCAAGAGCATGACGTTGCGCAACTATTCCAGCGGCGCAAATGCCTACTACATCGTAAACATGAATCTTACCAAGGAAGGTAAGGAAATCGCTGCGGAAAATCTCACTCCCACAAGTTACGGTTACAGTGCCTACCTTGCAGTGGATGGTACCGTATCCTACGCTATTGTGTACGACACCAACCAAGTTCTGCAAGTTTACACCACAAGCAAAGCCGATGCACGTTGGATAAAGGGATTGACGCAAAACGGCGCTTTGACAGCAACGCTCACATCTGTCGGCACGGAAGAAGTTTCCTCTCACGGCGGATTGATTTTCGCTTTGGTAATGGCGGTAATTGTTGTCGCTTGCTGGATTTTCCTCATTGCAAGATACAAATCTGCAGGCTTTGCAACAGTGGTTTCCCAACTTGTTGCCGTTGTGGCATTTATCATGTTTTCGGGAATGGTGTACTTTGCCTTCCTCAATATTGCATCTGCGGTGGGCATTGTGTTGGGCTACGCCCTCATGATGGTGTTCACCGTGTTGGTGTTGGAAAAACTGCGTACCTATTCTGCCGAAAAGACGTTTGCAAGCGCCAAGTACAGAGCATTCCAGGAAAACAACAAATGGAATCTTATTGTTCATGCCATCGTTGCAGTGCTGGGCGGAATTTTGTGGCTCATCCCCACAGGCGTAACTGCTCCTTTGGGCAATGCTTTGGTGTACTGTGCGGTGATTTCCTTTGTTGCCACCATGGGACTCAACAGACTGTTTGCCGCTGTGCTTGCTCCGTTCTGCGAGGGCGCAACCAAAACAAAGTAATTAAAAACAAAACATTACAGCGGCCTTCTATTTGTTAGAAGGCTGTTGTTGTTTACGGAGTTATGAAACAACGTTATCAAAAAAGACAACCTCAAGACGCCGACAGCGTGGAATATTTTCTTTCCGCAGGCATAAGTCAACCTTTGGCAGAAATGTTGAGTGCCAGAGGCGTTTGCGCTGCCAATTTTCAGGATTTTTTCGGCGAAGGACGTTTTCACTCTCCGTTTGAAATGAAAAATATGAGGGAAGCGGCGGAAACGCTGTCCTTTGTGTTGGAAGAGGGGGGAAGCGTGCTTATCTGCGGCGACTACGACGCCGACGGACTGACTGCGTCAAGTATTTTGTCCCTGTTTTTTTCCGACAACGGCGTGGACAACGACGTTATTGTTCCCACGAGAGAGCAGGGGTACGGTTTGCATGCCGACTTGGTAATAAAAGCATTTGAAAAGAAGTTTTACGACTTGGTAATAACGGTAGACTGCGGAATTTCCAACAAGGCGGAAGTGGCGCAAATCATGGACGAGTTGGGAACGGAAGTTATCGTAACCGACCACCACGAATTGCCGGAGCAGTTGCCCGATTGCATCTGCGTCAACCCCAAACTCGGCTACCCCTTTCCCTATCTTTCGGGTGCAGGCGTGGCGTGGAAGTTGGTGGAAGCGTTGGCAGGCAGGGAAACTGCGGCAAAGTACAGTCAACTTGCCATGATAGGCACAATAGGCGACCTGATGCCGTTGCGTGACGAAAACCGAAGTATCGTAAAGATGGGGCTGGCAAATTTTCAGCACAAAAGCCTGCAAAAACTTGCGGAACTTTCCAAATGCCCGTCGCAACTTTCCGCATCCGACGTTGCAATGAAAATCACACCTAAAATAAACGCCGCCGGCCGTGTGGAAAACCCCGTCTACGCCTTGAAGGTGTTGCTTGCAAGGGACAAAACGGACGTTGCGTCGGTGAACAAACTGCTGGAACTCAACGAATTGCGCAAAACGCTGCTTGCCGACATCGTGGCGGAGGCGGACGGAATGTGCGACAGCGAGGTCATTTGCAGGGAAAGGCTGACGTTTTTGCACAGCGAAAGTTGGGCAACGGGCATTTTGGGCATTGCCGCCACACGCTACAAGGAAAGGTACAATTTGCCTGCGGTGGTGCTGACAAGGGACAAAACAAGCAATCTGTTTGTCGGTTCCGCACGTGGCGTGGAAGATCTGGATTTGTTTGAAATATTCGTGTCTTGCGCCGATTTGCTGGACCATTACGGCGGACACAAAGCCGCAGTCGGTTTCAGCGTTAAGGAAGAAAACCTGCAACCTTTGCGCCAACGTCTTTCGCAAAAACTGCTTGCCGAGGACGCATCGCTTTTTGAGAAAAAACTGTACTACGACGTTGATTTGCAGGGGCAAAACATTGCCGACGTGTACCGTTTCACACAAAAAATGCAACCGCTGTTGCCACAGGACAAAGTGGTGTGTCTGGTGCATGACGTGGTGAAGTTTGCCCGCAGTTTCGGCAAAGACGACGCTCACCTTTCGGCAACGCTTGCCGGTGGGTTGGAAATAAAGGGCTTTTTCAACTACGGACGTTACGCCCCCTACATCAAAAACGGCGCAGACATTCAGGCGTTGGTGTCGTTGGAAAAGGACGATTACACAGGCAACGTCTGCGGTGTGATAGAGGATTTGTCGCTTTTGAATTCCGTATGTTTCGACGACTTTTACCGCAAAAACTTTCTGCGGCGTTTTGTAACGGAAAATGTGGCAAGCGCAACGAGAGAGCAGGCGGAAAATCTGCTGAAACAACCGTCGACTTTAGCGGTGTTTGACGACTACGAAACGTTTTTGCAGGAAAGCAAACGCTTTGACTTTGAAGACTTTGCTTTGGACATTTTTTTCCCCAACAGCATGTCTTCCAAAACCGTTGTCGTTTCGCCCAATGCCGACTACAACTTCGACAGATACAAAAACGTTTTGTGTTTTGTTAAACAGGGCGCAATGGTGAAGGTTGACGGCGCAACCTACTTTGCCGTGCAACCTGCCAACGAAAAGTTGTACGCACTTCCTATGGAACGCAAAGTTTGCGTTGCCGTGTACACGGCGTTGAAAAATAAAGGTGCCTACGACAGTCTTGAAGGGGTTTTTGACAAGTATCTTTTGGGAAAAATATCCTACGACCAGTACATTGTGGCGTTGCGTGTGTTTGTGCAGTTGAATTTGCTTTCAATAAAGGACAGGTTCACAATCACTCTCAACACGGCAGTAAAGGCGGAGTTGGAAAATTCCCCCTTGTATCGTTATTTTGCAACCCTATGACAACGCCGTCGGCGTTGTCAGAGGCAGTAACGCTTCGGCGCAAAATCCGAAACAAAAAATCCCTCTGCAAGAAGAGGGCTGACTAAACAAGGCAAATGTCGCAAACATTTTTACGGCAAAATTGTCGGATGAGGTGCAAAGGACATTTGTACAACAGGAAATAAATTATGTACAGCGAAAAGGAAAATGCGGAAGTTACAATAAAAAACTTCCTTTCAAAAGTAAGGCATTACTATCATCCCACGGAAGTGTCCAAAATTTACGACGCTTTCGAAGTGGCGCAAAAGGCACACGAGGGACAGTTCCGTGCAAGTGGCAGACCTTACATAACGCACCCCACGATAGTGGCGGACATTCTTGTGGACATGGGTTTTGACGTGCCCACGATAAGTGCTGCGCTTTTGCACGACACGGTGGAGGACACCTACGTTACCGATGCCGACCTGCGGGAAAAGTTCGGCGACGAAATTTCCGACCTTGTTGCAGGCGTAACCAAACTGGACAAAATTCAATTTCACAACAAGGAAGAGGAACAGACGGAAAACATGCGCAAGATGTTTTTTGCAATGGCAAAGGACATACGTGTAATGATGATAAAACTTGCCGACCGTCTGCACAATATGCGTTCGCTGATGTACCTTTCTCCGGAAAAACAGCAGGTAATTGCCAAGGAAACGTTGGACATTTTTGCACCCATTGCAGGCAGATTGGGTATTTCTTCCGTAAAAAGCGAGTTGGAAGATTTGTGCTTGAAGTACCTCGACCGCAAAGCGTACGACGAAATTGCACAGGGCATTGCCATGAAGAAGACGGAAAGGGAAACGATAGTGGAAACTTTCATCTTCCAACTGAAAGACAAGTTGCGTGCTTCCAACATCGAACACTTTGACGTGTATTGGAGAACAAAGCATTTCTATTCCATCTACAAAAAGATGAAAAAGCAAAACAAAACGTTGGAACAGGTGTACGACCTCACCGCCGTGCGTGTAATTGTGGACACAATACGTGATTGCTACGCCGTGCTGGGCTCCATTCACGACAAGTGGAAGCCAATGCCCGGACGTTTCAAGGATTACATTGCCGTTCCCAAACGCAACATGTATCAATCGTTGCACACAACGGTGTTTCTGGACTACGAATCTCACCGCTATCCCATCGAAGTGCAAATCCGCACCTACGAAATGCACAAGATTGCGGAATACGGTGTCGCCGCCCATTGGAAGTACAAGGAAGGCATCGCCTCCAAAACGGACATGGACGAAACGCTGGGTTGGGTGAAGGAAGTGCTTTCCTACGACAAGGACTTCCGTGACAGCAAGGAATTTTTGGATCTAATTCGCAAAGACATTTCCAACACCAACGAGGTGTACATTTTCACCCCCAACGGCGACGTGAAAATTTTGCCGGCAGGCGCAAATGCGCTGGACTTTGCCTACGCCGTGCACAGTCAGGTGGGTAACAAGTGCGTCGGCACCAAGGTTAACAACAAAATAGTGCCTTTGGACACCGTGTTGCAAACGGGGGACACGGTGGAAGTGATGACCAACCCCAACGCCAAGGGACCTTCCCGTGATTGGCTGAAAATAGTAACAACCCCTTCCGCCAAGGCAAAGATAAGACAATTTTTCAAAAGAGAACTCAAAGACGAGTACATTCGCACAGGAAAAAGCATGGTGGAGCGTGACGCCAAACACCGTGGTATTGCCCTTTCGGAGTTGCTTACGCCGGAGGCCATTGCCGCCGTGTGCGAAAGGTACATGTTTACGGACGAAGACGAGATGTATGCGGCGATAGGCTACGGAAGCATATCCCTCACGCAGGTTATGCTGAAACTCATCACCAGCAACCGACTTGTTTCCGACGCCGTCAAGGCACAGCAGGTGGTGCGCAATCACAAGGTGGCAACCACCAAGGAAAAATCGGTAATAATCAAAGGCGTGGAAGGCTTGCTTGTGCGTTTTTCACGTTGTTGCAGTCCCGTTCCCGGCGACGAAATCGTGGGGTACATTTCACGTGGAAGAGGCGTGTGCGTACACCGTGCCGATTGTCCCGCAGTAAAAAACATGGAACCGGAAAGGCTGATAAAGGCGGAGTGGGCAACGACCAGCGGACAGACCACCTTCCCCGCCTCGATAGAGATAATTTCCGAAGATAAGGGAGATATTTTTGCGGAAATAACCCGTACCATTGCCAACGAAGGTTTGCCCATGACGGCAATCAATGCCCGCAAGGACAAAAAAGGCAATGCCGTTGCCAGCGTAACGGTGGAAATTTCCAACCATGAGCAGGTAAACCAACTCATTGCAAAAATAAAATCTTTGCCTGCGGTAATAAACGTCTACCGCACAAACGGATGATGTATCGGGTATTTGCGCAGGGGATGTTGCAGACAAACTGCATCGTGCTGCAACGTGACGGCAACTGCGTTGTGGTGGATTGCGCCTACGGAAGCAGTGATGTGGAAAGTTACATTGCACGAAACAGTCTGAATCTTGTTGCCGTGTTGCTTACTCACGGACACTTTGACCATTGCGGAGGCGTGCAACACCTTTTGCAAAGTTGCGGTAACGGCAAAGACATTCCTGTTTTCGTGGGACAAAAAGATTTGCTGTTGGCGCAAAATGCCTCCAAAAACAGGTGGCACATTCCCGCTCGGGACTGTTTCCCCACCCAAACGCTGTCCGAAGGACGTTTTTCGGTGGACAATTTCTCTTTTGACGTTTTGGAAACGCCGGGACACACCGCAGGAAGCGTGTGTTACGTTTGCGAAGACCTTTTGCTGTGCGGCGACACGCTGTTTCGCAATTCCGTCGGCAGGACGGATTTTCCCGAAAGTCAACCTCTTCAACTCAAACAATCACTGCAAAAACTGTGCAGTTTGCAAAAAAATTACACTTTGCTGTGCGGACACGGTCAAATGTCCACATTGGACAGTGAAAAGAAAAACAACCCCTATTTGTATGACATTACACACTGACGTGAATTTTCCAACGGAAATACAGGACGTCGCCAAACTGTTTTTTGACGAGGTAACATTGGGCGACGACGGCGAAATATCCCTCACGCAAAACCGTGAAGGGGACGTTTTCACCTACACTGCGACAATGCATGGCAAAACATGCACTGCCAAGGCGGACGTTTGCGGTACCGACCAACTGCAAAGCGTGCGTTTGCAAAAGCGTTACGCCAAAATTGCGCTGTACAATCTGCTTAAAGAGGTTACGGGAAAAGAAATGCCGTGGGGCAGTCTCACGGGCATCCGTCCCACGAAACTTGCCTGTCAACTGCAAAGCGAGGGGCTGGATTGGCAGCAGACTTTCGTCAATCTTCTGGGCGTTTCCCCTCAAAAAACGCAACTTGTCGCCGACATTCTGCAATGTCAGGGCAGTTTGCGAAACTTCACCGATACAGCCGATTTGTACGTGGGTATTCCCTTTTGCGTAACACGTTGCAGTTACTGTTCTTTCACAAGCGGCGAAATAGAGCGTATGAAAAAGTATGTTCAGCCCTATGTGGAAAGTTTGCGTACGGACATAAGACGTACCCTGCAATTTGCCGAGGAAAAGGGTATTGCGCTTCGCAACGTCTACTTCGGCGGAGGTACGCCGACATCTCTTTCGGCAAGTCAACTTGACGAAATTTTGCAGGAAATCACCTTCAAGCCGCAGGAATTCACCGTGGAAGCGGGGCGTCCCGACACGTTGGACGAGGAAAAACTTGCCGTACTGAAAAAACACGGCGTGCAACGCATTTCCGTGAACCCCCAAACTTTCAATCAAAGCGTTCTGGACGAAATAGGGCGTAAACACACCGTGCAGGACATCTACGACAAGTACGCTTTGGCAAAGTCTTTCAATTTCATTGTGAACATGGACCTCATTGCGGGCTTGCCCAAGGAAAGTTACCAAATGTTTTGTCACAGTGTGGACTGTGCCATTCAACTTGCGCCGGAAAACATCACGGTGCACACCCTGGCATTGAAGCACGGCACTCTTCTGAAAGAGGAACATTACTGTTCGGAAAGCGACGTGGCGCAAATGGTGGACTACGCACATTCCGCATTGCGCAAGGCGGGCTACCTTCCCTACTATATGTACAGGCAAAAGTACATGTCGCAAAACCTGGAAAACGTCGGTTTTTGCAAGCCCGGGTATCCTTGCGTTTACAACATAGGCATTATGGAAGAGGTAACGGACATTCTTGCGTGCGGAACAAATGCAATTTCCAAAAAAATTTCTCAAAGCGAAAACAGGATAGAGCGTGCCGCAAACGCCAAAGACGTCATCACCTACATACAACGCAACGAAGACTATCTTCAAAAAAAATTTGCTCTGTTTGAAAGGTAAAATGAAAAGAAAAATCGTTTCCAAACTGATTGCCCTTTCGGCGCTGTTGTTTTTGCTGGGCGTGTTGCTTTTGCTGAAAACAAACCAAGCCGTGTGCGAGTTTTTTGCCACGACATTTTCCCGTGCATGGATTTTCCTGTTCGGAAACCTTTTCGGCTGGCTTCCTTTCAGCGTGTACGAACTTTTTCTTGTTGCGGTTATTGTCGGAGCGGTGGTGTGCCTTGTGCTGATAATAAAACAGTTGTGCGCACGTCAGTGGAAAAGGGCGTTGTCTGCGATAATTTCCGTTGCGCTTGCCGTGGTGGTTTTTGCCAACGTCTACACTGCAACGGCTTCTTTTTCCTACAACAGAGAGCCGCTTCCCGACGAGGTTTACACCGAGTACACCGCCGAGGACTTTTCCTTCGACGATGCCGTGTCGCTAGCCACGGCTTTGGTGCAGGAGGCAAACGACGCCTACCGAAACACCCGACACGACGAAAACGGAAACATAGTGTATCCCTACACTTTTTCCGAAATGTCGGATAAAATTGCCGAGGAATATGCCAAGTTGCAAAGCGATTACTTTTCGCCCTACACGCCAAAGGCAAAAAAGATAATAAACAAGTGGATAATGAGTCAAATGCACATTGTAGGTGTGTTTTTTGCTCCCACGGGCGAGGCAAACATCAACGGCAACGAAACCAACATGTACCTTCCCTGCACAATGGCGCACGAAATGGCGCACGGCAAAGGTGTCATGCGTGAATACGAGGCAAACATTGTTTCCACCTACGTTTTGCTCAACAGCGACGACGTGTACCTAAGGTACGGGGTACTGACCAAAATGATGTTTTCCGCACTGAGTTTGCTCGCAAAGTATCCCAATTACAGCGACACGTTGCAATCGCTGTTGGACACTATTGACACGGGAATTTTCCGTGAAAGAAACAACTATTCAAAGTTTTACGGGCAGTTTACGCTGTTTGACGACATAGGCGAGTTTTTCAACGATTTGTACCTGAAATTGCAAAATCAGCATGAAGGCACCGGCAGTTACGAAAAACCCGGCGAAACGGAAGGCACTGGTGAAGTGGACGGCGACGGCAACGAAATTGTGGTGATAGTGCGGTTTTCCGATATGGAAAATTTGCTTATAAAACTGTACAAACAAAATCTTTTTACAACAAAAGCGTCCTGATTTTTCGGGACGTTTTTTTGTTGCGTTGTGAAGTTACGCACAGTCTTCCCCTGTTTTGGGCAGCAGGCACGGGCTTTGCCACGGTTGAAGTGCGCCGTGTGGTCGTTACACGAATCCGTGGCTGTGGAAAGGGTTTGCCTCAAAAACACCTTTTATTCTGTCGTAGCAAAATGGGTGTGTTGCGACAGCGACTTTCCTTGTTGCGTTCTTTTTGTGTTGCCGTTGGTGTCGTTGCCGAGTTTCGCCCTGTAAGTTTGCGTTTTTATTTTGAAACAACTTTGTTGCGTCGTGAAATCTTGCCTGTTTGTGAACGGTCTTACCGCATGCAAACTTTGTATGGCGTTACCCTTTGGCGGTAAAGGGTTTGCCTCAATTCTGTCGTAGCAAAAGGGGTGTGTTGCGACAGCGACTTTCCTTGTTGCGTCCTTTTTGTGTTGCCGTTGGTGTCGTTACCGAGTTTCGCCCTGTAAGTTTGCGTTTTTATTTTGAAACAACTTTGTTGCGTCGTGAAATCTTGCCTGTTTGTGAACGGTCTTACTGCATGCAAACTTTGAGTAACGTTACTCTTTGGCGGTAAAGGGTTTTTCGTTGTCAAATTCAATTTATGTTTCCTGCTTTAACAAACAAATGCCAAGCAGTTACTTGCAAAGTCAACGGCTGTCGTGTTACAATTTGTTGTACAATGTCAAATGTTCGGCAATTCAACGTTGTCGGCGGCTTTTTTACGGCGATTGTCGGGACAAGCACATTCAATTTTACTTTGAGGCAGGTTGCAGGTAATGAAAAAATTTGCGGTAGTGGACACGGAAACTACGTGGATAGACACGGTCATGTCGGTGGGCGTGGTGATTGCCGACGCCGTCGATATGCACCCCGTGGAAACTGCCTATTTTGTGCTTGCTCCCGAGTTTTCCGTCGGCGGTATGTACGAAAATGCACTTTTTCACGTCCGTGCAGGCAAGCCCGTCATCTGCTCACGAAGAGAGGCAATGCAACAAATAGTTGCGCTGTGTCAAAAGCACGGCGTCGATTGCATTTTTGCCTACAACGCCCTTTTTGACAAGGGACATTTGCCGGAACTTTGCCGTATGAATTGGTTTGACATAATGCGGTTGGCTGCCTACGTGCAGTACAATCGGAAGATTCCTCACGGTGCGCCGTTGTACCGTACGGGAAGGTTGAAATCGGGTTACGGCGTGGAAAATATGCTTAGGCTTTTGTCCGACGACTACGGTTATCACGAAACGCACAACGCTCTCATCGATGCGCTGGACGAACTTGACCTCATGCGCCTGTTGGGACATTCGGTGGATGTGTACAAAAAACTGTAATTTGCAGTGCTTATCGTTACCTGTTTTTGTAAGCAACGTGCAACAAAATTTTATTTGTCAATGTGATTTTCTTCAAGGAAAAATTTGCCTTGGAATAGATGTTTTAGAGGAAACTTTCACGCAAAAAGCAAAGGTGCAATTTGCGCTCAATATGCCACAATTTGTGCGTTTTCAAAGGCGGAAACAGTGCAAAAGTTGTTTTAAGCAAATTTTCTTAACGTACAACTACGCAAAGCAAGTGAATGCAACACGAAAGTAATGCAACACGAGAAAAGAAAAGATAATTTGAAGCGACAACTTCACAAGGCTGTTTTTGTAGTTGCCTTACCTTATCAGGTTTGTAAAGTCTGCAAACAACAGATGCAACTTTTTTTCAAACTTGTGGTGCAAGTTGCCGTGTTTTTGCAACGGCGTTTCAAATGGCAGTGCGTGCAAATTTTTTTGCCCTGCAACGTTGCACTTTTCCTACAAGAGGGCTCGCAAGTTTTTGAACGTGTTTGCTTTCAGCAACCGTATTACGACAAACTTTGTTTCAAACTTGTGGTGCAAGTTGCGGTGTTTTTCAACGGCGTTTCAAAATGGCAGTGCGTGCAAATTTTTGTGCCCTGCAACGTTGAACTTTTCCAACAAGAGGGCTCACAAGTTTTTTGAACGTGTTACTTCCTGCAACCGTATTACGACAAACGTTGTTGCGAAATTTGTTACCTGTTGCCAAAAATATGAAACTTCACGAAAAAAATCGCAAAAAAATATCTCAAACCGTTGACAGTTTTTGGCGACTGATATATAATGTAAAGGCTGTTGAAGTGCGGGTGTAGTTCAATGGTAGAATACCAGCCTTCCAAGCTGGCTGCGTGGGTCCGATTCCCATCACCCGCTCCAAACTACACATTGCCTGTGCCTGTAGCTCAGCAGGATAGAGCAACGGCCTTCTAAGCCGTTTGTCGGGGGTTCGAATCCCTTCAGGCACGCCATTCTGGTGGGCTTAGCTCAGCTGGTTAGAGTGCCAGATTGTGACTCTGGAGGTCATGGGTTCGAATCCCATAGCTCACCCCATATTTTTTCTTAGGGGTATAGCCAAGCGGTAAGGCATCAGACTTTGACTCTGACATCTCGTAGGTTCAAATCCTGCTACCCCTGCCAGGTATGACCCATTAGCTCAGTTGGCAGAGCACATGACTTTTAATCATGGTGTCCCGCGTTCGAATCGCGGATGGGTCACCAACACTAAAAATAGTGGCTGTGGCACAGGTTTTTGATATATGCATCTTTAGCTCAGTTGGTAGAGCAACTGACTCTTAATCAGTGGGTCCAGGGTTCGAGTCCCTGAAGGTGTACCAATGAAACGCAACGTGCGGATATGGCGGAATTGGCAGACGCGCCAGACTTAGGATCTGGTGTCATCGACGTGGGGGTTCAAGTCCCTTTATCCGCACCAGCAAAAACAAAAATCTGCGGGAGTGGCTCAGTGGTAGAGCGCTGCCTTGCCAAGGCAGATATCGCGGGTTCGAATCCCGTCTCCCGCTCCATTCAAAGAAAAAGTTTGATACAAATTACGTATCAAACTTTTTTCTTATATTGTTTTGTAAGGCGGTAGTGCTATGAATGCGGAATTTGCAATAGGCGGAAAAACGTTGGAAACAGCCAGGCTCTTGCTTCGGCCTTTCAGACAAACCGATTTGGACGATTTCTACGCCTATGCCTCGGTGGAAGGCGTGGGCGAAATGGCGGGTTGGCAACATCACGAAAGCAAAGAAAAAACGCAGGAAATACTGGACTCGTTCATTCGTGAGGATAAAGTATTTGCCCTGGTGGACAAGTCAACGGGAAAAGTTATCGGTTCGCTTGGTGTGGAAAAGTACGAAATGGAAGACAAACTGACGGAATTCGACGGCTTGCTTGGCAGGGAAATCGGTTTTGTGTTAAGCAGGGAATATTGGGGAAGAGGGCTTATGCCCGAAGCGGTGAAAGTTGTAACAGACTTTTTGTTTAAGCATTGCAATTTGGATTTTTTGCTGTGCGGTTACTTCAACTTCAACGTTCAGTCCAAACGTGTTCAGGAAAAATGCGGTTTCAAGCCCTATCGAGCGCTTGTTATGAATACAAGCATGGGGACGAAGGAAGCGGGCACGCTCAACCTTTTGCTCAATCCGAAAAAAGACATTAAACTCAATTTTTCTCACCCCGAAACGCTGATATTTTCAAAGCAGTAGCCGTTTCTGCGTAAAAGTGCCGTAACACCCTAACGGTTTTTGCAGTAACGTGCGGTTTTGGCGTGAAAAGACGAAAACAACGCAAGATTTGCGTTGGGTTTGTAAAAACAAATTTTTCAATATTTTCGGCAAAAAATTTCCGAGCAGGCATCTAAGGTTTGCAATGCAACAGTGGTATTGTGCGCTTTTAGTTTTGCGCAAATCAGCAAGGCGATGCCGGTCGGTACGGCACCGTACCAAAAGCCGTTGAAGGGCATTTCAGGCAGTACATCGACGACAAAAAAACAAAAAGGGACTGAAATTTTCAGTCCCTTTGTTTTTAATAATTTTGCCGTTTGTCAGTCATGTTTTTTGGGTTTGGGGAAACCGACGCACAGAGTGCCGATAAGCCCCGTCAGGAAAATCAGGAAAAACACCAATGCCAATATCGACGAAATGGGTGAAACGGTGCTTTCGCCTATGTCTACAACGCCTTGCTGGCTTTGCTTTGCGGTAACGGAAGAAAGCCACCCCGACACAAACGCCAACGCCATGGGTATCGCCGCCTGCATGTACACCTCAAACAATTCTCGCAAGGGCTGCAGCGTTTTGTCCTTTTTGTACTCTTTGGCGCAAGAAACGGTAAACCCAACAACGCCCGCTGTGTAGGACAAAATGCACAGCAAATAGGTAATAAATATTACTGCGACGTAAAGTGTCAAACTTTCGTTTTCCGCAAAACCGAAATCGACTGTTGCGCCGTTGGTTGTGGTGGAACCGTATGCGCTAAACAGCCACAGCACAATCACCATTACCATTGCAGGCACGGCAAGTTTTGTCAGTTTTTTGAATGTTTCTTTCATTGTAATTTTCCCTCTAAGCCTGATTTACTGTCGCAAATTTTTAAGTCAAATCAAACAACTTCGTTTGGTTTGTCCTCTTCTTTTGCTTTTTTATTTTTCTTGTAGCGCATGATTTCAACTACCGTCGTTCCCACAAGCCCCGTCAATGCAATTAAAAACAGCAAAACGGTAACGAAATGCAATGAATTTTCGAAAACATCCAGTTCGGGACCGACAAAGTAAAGCATGTAGGATTGACTTTCCGAAATGTACAAGGTGTACAGCCACCACAGCGCAGAGCCGAGAAGAGCTGGGGTAAGCATTTTCAAATAGGTGTCAAACAATTCCGCCAGCGCTTTCAAGTCTTTTGTTTTGCGATGTTCCTTCCCCAATACGCACGTTTGACCAATCAATCCGACGAAAAACACCAAAATGCAAATCAGCCAGACGTACGATAACGAAACTTCAAGCCACTGAAATTTCCCAAAAGTAAAACCGAAATAAAAATAAGGTTTTTCCGAAGCGTCGTTGTTTCCTGTTCCGCTTGCGCCGAAAATGTACAGCACGAAGAAAGTGAGCATAAGAGGATAGATAAGTTTGGTAAATTTTTTGAACAATTCTTTCATAACAACTCCTTGTTAAATTATACCGTTATTAAAGTTACGTATACTTTGGTATTCTCCTGCTTGTACAAACAAGTCAGCACTATGAGTGTAGGTTTTGTTTATCGGTATAAAAAGTACTGAGCGCTGAAGATGGAAAGAGTAGTCAAGTTTTAATCTGAAATCGCCTATAAACATATCTTTGCGTTCATTTGCCATTTCAAACATATAGTTGGTTTGTAGATGGCAAGTTCTGTCTTGGCTTGAATTGCATGTGTAATTCCATTGACATTCATTAAGATTGTTCGCACTGACTTGTGCGCTAAAAAACGGATCGTTTTGTGTTAGAGCTTTAGAATAACCATAAGAGATATTGGAACCTAGGTTCACGCCCACATTCATATTTACATCGCCGCTAGTGCTGAATCCGTTTTCAAAGGAGAATCCCAAGGTTAACCCTTTTTGCACGGAGGAAGTAATGGTAACTGTTACAGGCTGATTTATAGGCCAATAATCTTTTTTGTATGGCACGGTGCCATAGCGTATTCCATAGTAATATTCCTCGTTTCTGTCATATGCTTGTTCAACTGTCATATGCACATAGCCATCTAAGTTTTTGAATTTTTTATAAGATGTATCTCCGTTTTGATTTGCAACAATGCCCGGGACAAAGGAATTATTCACGGTAACAATATATAGTATACTCTTACTGTTGGCAATGTATCTAGTGACGCCGATATGATAAGTTATGTATCCTACATCGTCAAAATTGGCAACATATTCACGGTCTACTATTGAATTAACAAATGTTGTTGGAATATCGTTTGAATTTACAGCACTTGGGGTTGCAGCGTATGATGTTACTGACATTTCATCTACATACCGTGCAACAAATTTTTTAATATTTGAAAGCAATTTATTAGTTGATATGCTAATTTGTTCGGAATATTCGTATTCTAATGACTTACCTAAATTGTTTATTATTAAACAAGCATCGTATTGTAAGGGCACATTAGACTTTGTACTGTAATGCAGATAAACTTTTGCGCTACCGCTTAATGCCAATTCTCTGAATTGTTTTTCATTTATATTTGGTTATTGCCTACAACGACAAAATCCTCATTACTCTGAAAGACTGATTCATCTTTTATGAATGCGCAAATATCGTTTGACAGAGTAGTTGCTCCAAAGCTTTCTTCGCCCAATGCAAAGTTTAATGGTAAGGCAACAAAAGTACAGGTAAATAAAATTGCGAATAGAGCTGTCAATAACAATGTTTTTTTCCTAAAACCCTCCAAATTAGTCAAAGTTAGCTTAGATTTTTCCTACATAAAAATTCTCAATGGACTCACCCCCTAATAGGCAACTATTTTTATGTAAAAGGTTTATATGATTTATATAAAGATAATGTTATTGCATTCATAAAATAGCATATTAATATTTGTTTGTCAATAGTAAATTTTATTTTGACATTAAGTGTTGATAGTTGAAAAAAAAGAAATCTTATGGTACAATAAAACAAAAAGGGGTGCCGAAATGACAGTAGCAGAATACAAAGCCGCCATTGCGGAATATATGTTGCAGGAAAAAGCCGTCAAAAGCGTTGAGGCTTTGAATGAAATTCCCGATGAAGAGTATCAAAAAATGATTGACGAAAACTGCTCCGTCAAGGAAGCGGCGCAAGGCGTATTTCTTGTGCTTATGATGAAAAGTTTTGCTAAGAAGTAATTTTGCCTATTTGCCGAAAATAGCATGGTGTGCAGTCGCCCGCAATTTGTTGAATAGCGGAAGAGTTTTTCTTGTGTCACAACGAACTTTTTTCCCGACTGTCATTCACAAAGGATTTCATCGCAAAGTAACGTAAATTTCAATACGTATCAAATATTTTGTAGCAAACGAGGTAAAATTTGAAGTACGACATTTTACTTTTTGACGCCGACAACACCGTTTTGGATTTCAACAGTGCGGAAAGTCAGGCTTTGCAACGGGCTTTTTTGCAATGCAATTTGCCCTTTGACCAACACACCTTGCAGGTGTACCGCAAGCACAACGTGAAAGAGTGGCAACGCTACGAAAAGGAAGAAATCACCCGTGACGAAGTACTTGTCAACCGTTTCGCCTTTACTTTTGAAGAGTTGCAGCTGCCTTTTGACAGACGTGTTTGTCATTTGTACGAACAGTATCTTCACGACGGTTTTGACGTGGTGCCTTTTGCCGAGGAGGTTTTGCAACGTTTGCAAAAAGTGTGTCGGCTGTACATTGTAACCAACGGCGTGCTGTCCATTCAGAACAGCCGAATGAAGGGAAGTGGTTTGGAAAAGTACTTTGAAAAGCGTTTCGTTTCGGAAGAAATAGGCTTCCCTAAACCTAAAAAGCAGTTTTTCGACTACTGTTTCGCTCACATTTCCGACGTGGACAAAAGCAAAACGCTTTTGATAGGTGATTCGTTGTCCAGCGATATTTTGGGCGGAATAAATGCCGGCATTGATACTTGTTGGTACAATCCCGAAGGGAAAAACAATCAATCGGACATTAAACCTACCTACGAAATTGACGATTTGCGCTGTTTGTATCCTATTGTGCAGGGGTAAGGCCAAGTTGTCTGACGTTGGTTAGACAAAATTTTTTTCTTTTGCTGAACTTACAAATTTGAATTTTACCGTAAAAAAAGGACGTCGAAACCGTCCTTTTTTATTGTTTCAAGCACCTTCGACGTCATTGTTGTTTGTAAGTTTTAATTTCACTCTGATGTGTTTATTGATGTTGTTTCTCACCTTTTAACGGGCGAATTTCGGCACTGTGAATGATGCACGTTGTCAGTTCAAGGACGTCGAAAACGACCTTTTTTATTGTTTCAAGCACCTTTCGACGTCTTTGTTATTGTAAGTTTTAATTTCACTCTAATGTGTTTATTGATGTTGTTTCTCACCTTTTAACGGGCGAATTTCGGCACTGTGAATGATGCACGTTGTCAGTTCAAGGACGTCGAAAACGACCTTTTTTATTGTTTCAAGCACCTTTCGACGTTGTTGTGTTGTCGTTTTGTTTTACCTTAATGTTTGTTGATGTCCGTTTTCGCTCTTGACGAGTTAATTCTGGTTACATAAGTAATTCAATTTATTGTCGGTACAATATCGGTTGATGTTTTACATTCCGTTTGTCAACCTTTCAAGCAGCAAAAAGGTGGTCAGGCAAAACAGACAAAAGCAACTTGTGGAAAAGTTTCAGCAAATTTTCCACAACATCATTTTGCCTGAAAAGGAAAAGTTCTGTCTGCAATTTGTGCATACGTATTGACGTTTTTTGCACAAAACGAAAAATTTTTCCCAAAAAGTTTCTGTCTTTTACAGTTTTTCCAACAGGTTGTGCAACGCTCTGCCACGGTGGCTGACGGCGTTTTTTTCTTCTTCCGTTGCCTCGGCAAAGGTTTTTCCCAACTCCGTGCAGAAAAACAAACTGTCGTAGCCGAAGCCGTTGTTTCCACGTTCTTCCGTCAAAATTTCTCCGTCAACACGTCCCTCGGCATGTATTGTTTTTCCGTCGGGGTAGCGCAACACCACAACGCACGTGAAGTGCGCTTTGCGGTTGGTTGTTCCCGTCATCATTTGCAACAGTTTTTTTCTGTTTTGTGCGTTGTCGTGGTCGCCTGCAAAACGTGCGGAGTGAATGCCGGGAAGTCCCCCCAAAGCGTCCACGCACAGTCCCGTGTCGTCGGCAAGCACCGCAAGAGCGGTGTGCTTTGCAACGGCATTGGCTTTTATCTTGGCATTTTGCAAAAATGTTTCGCCGTTTTCTTCGGGGTCGCACACGATATTTTCTTCGTCAAGACTCACAACGTCGAATTTTCCTTTCAATACGTCGGAAATTTCCCTGATTTTGTGTTTGTTGTTGCTGGCAATAAGTAGTTTCATGTTTTCCTTGTGCGTGATTTTTGTTGTTTCAAATGCACGTTGTTTTTTAGGTGAAAGCGTTAATCTTGTTGTTGCTCTTCCTCTTGTTTTTGTTGGTCTTCGTCAAAATACACGATGCGGGCATTTTTTGACAAAAGCAAAATGCGCACTTTGTCAAAATGTTTGGGATGCACGGCAATTTCCGCAATTACGGGGTCTTCTCCCGTCCACAAAAAACTGATGTACAGTTTGTTGTCTTTCTTCACCATGTTCAGAATGTTTCTTATTGCAATCCGTCCGCCCAAAATGTCCAAAAACAACAAATTGAGCCGTACGTGTGTGTCGGTGAAACGGTAGTGAATGGTGGCAAAAGTTAGCGACACAAGTGTGGTTATTGAAAAAAAGAACAATGCCACGGTGGCTTGCCCCGGCGTTATGTTTAGCGGTATTGTTACCCCCGAGATTATCAGCACGGCAAATATCACGACGATAAGGCTGATTGCAAACATCAGCCAAAGGGAAATTTTTATTACGGGTGAAAAATTGTAGAATATTCTCATACAATAATTTTAACACACAATCGCAAAAGTACACAATATTTCTGACAAAAAAAGTAAATCAATGCGCTTTTTTTGCGCAGAATGTTTCGGCGTGTGGGGTTAAGCGCAAGCAGTTTTTGTTTACAGGTGGAAATTGCTTGGTAAGCCTGCGCAGGGCAAATGCGAAATTTGCACAATCACGGAGGAAACTTTGTATTACATAAACTACGACGCCATTGTCAAAAACGCAATTTTTTTCAAAAAAAGGATAGGAAACAGCAAACTGTGCGCCGTCGTCAAAAACAATGCCTACGGACACGGCTTGTTGCGTACCGTCGGCGTGTTGGCGGACATTGCCGATTGTTTTGCCGTTGGCAGCGTTGAGGAAGCGCTTGTCGTAAAACAGGTGGCAAAAAACGTGCTGGTACTGTTGCCGCAGGATGCCGAAAACGCAGGCAAGGCGCTTTCTGCCGATGTCGCTCTCACGGTGGACAGTTTCCGCTCGTTGGACGTGTTGCAAAAGGCTGTTCCACGTGGGAAAACAGCGTCGGTACACCTCAAAATACAAACGGGAATGCACCGATTGGGCTTTGACCTGTGTCAACTTGACGAATTGAAAAAACGCCTTGACCTGTCCAAAGTGCGTGTCGACGGAGTGTTTTCTCATTTTTACGGCGAAAGCACAAAAGATTGCGACCTTCAATACGCCGATTTTTTGCAGGCAACGAAAATGTTGCAATCTTTTTTGCCGCAACCTTTCACTCGGCACATTGCCAACACGTCTGCAACGCTTTTGAGCGGTTACAACGCAGACATGGTGCGTGTGGGATTGGGTTTGTACGGTTACGGGTGCGACGGGCTTGTACCTGCAAAAACCGTTACCGCCAAAGTTATTGCCCTGCGAAATTGTAAGTCGGGCGACAAAGTCAGTTACGGCGGATATACGTTGCAAAAAGATTGCACCCTTGCGGTGGTGAATTGCGGCTACGCCAACGGCTTTCCCCGTGCGCTGAAAAACGCCGTTGTTCGGGTAAACGGGCAAAACTGCCCCGTGGTGGGAAAAATCTGCATGGCTATGTGTATGGCGGACGTAACGGGCGTAGAGGTTGACGTCGGCGACAGTGCTGTTTTGCTGGGAAAGGGGGTAAACAACGCAAATTGCGATGTAATTATTTACGAACTATTGTGTAATTTGCGGTAATGTAGTACAATGTAAAAGGTGAAATATGCGAGTAATAACGGGAAAGTACAAGGGGCGCACGCTGGTTGCACCCAAGACGGCAACACGTCCCACCCTTGACAGAACAAAAGAAACGCTTTTCAACATAATAAACGGCAAAATCCCCGACAGTTTCGTGGTGGATTTGTTTGCGGGTTCGGGACAACTTGCCATCGAGTGTCTCAGCCGTGGCGCACGCCGTGCCGTGTTGTGCGACAGTGCCAAAGACGCCGTTTGCGCCATCAAAACAAACTTTCAAAAAATAGGCGAAACGCCGGAACTGTATTTTTGCCATTACAAACAGTGCCTGGAAAGGTTGAAAAACGGCAATGCCGACATTGTGTTTGTAGACCCTCCCTACAAAGAGGGGTTGTATGGCGATGTAATGCATCTTTTGCACCTTTTCAATGTGGTAGGGAAAGAGGGCATTGTGGTGTGCGAACATTCCGCAACCGACGTTTTGCCCTTGCAGACGGAAGGCTTCCGACAGTACGATTGCCGAAAGATAGGCAGCGTCAAATTTACATTTTACAAGAGGAGAGAATCATGCGAGTAGGAGTTTACGCAGGGTCGTTTTGTCCCGTAACAAAGGGGCACGTCGACGCCGTGAAAAAGGCCGCAAGACTTGTGGACAAGTTGTTTGTGGTGGTTGGCGTAAATATCAACAAAAAGTACGTCATTCCCGACGAAGTACGTTTGCAACTGGCAAAACGTGCCTTGCAACACGTGAAAAACGCCGAAGTGGTGGCGTTCGACGGCATGATGACGGACTTTTGCAAAAGCGTAGGTGCCACGGTAATGATAAAATCCATTCGCAATGCCATGGATTTGCAATCGGTAATTGACCTTGCCGACACAAACGCCGACTATTGGACGGGCGACACCGTTTTTGTGGTGGGCGCAAGGCAGTACCGCAACATTTCCAGTTCGCTGGTGAGGGAACTTGCATCGCTTCATCAGGATTTTTCCGCCTATGTGCCGGAAAACTGCCTGGAAGACATCAAAAAATATTTGTAATTTGTTGCGCCGTTTTGTTTTTTTGTCTACGTGCGTATGTGCAGGGTTTTTGGCGCAGGCACAGTAATGCCCCACAGAAAGGTGCGTAAGCAATGCAAAACGTTTAATTGGCGTTGCAAAATTTTCTACTCAAACAAAAATGTGTCGGCACGGAAATTTGTTGCTGTGTGTTGGAATGGAAACTCAACGTAGGCAACAATTTTGTCAGACACAACATTAAAAATTTCTGACGGACAAGATACGCCCGTCAGACGGGAATTTGTAAATGATTACCAAACAGAAAAAACTTCCCTCCGTGGAAGACATATTGCAAACAAGTCCGTTGCCTGCCCGTCTTGCGGAAAGGAAAAAAAGTTTTGACGGCATGCTGGCGGAAAATATGCGCTGTCGCAACAGATTTGTGGTGGTTGCAGGTCCTTGTTCCGCCGATGACGCAACGGCTGTCGGCGAATATTGCCAAAGATTGCACGCAAGTCGGCAAAAGTACGGCAATTTGCTGTTGGTGGCACGCATCTACACCTCAAAACCGCACAGCAACGGCGTCGGTTACAAGGGGCTGTGCTTTCAGCACGACGTAAACAGTGCAGTAGATTTGGCGCAAGGCATCGTCGCCGGCCGACAACTTATGATAAACACTTTGGAAACGGGGCTTCCCGTTGCCGACGAATTGCTGTATCCCGATTTGTTTCCCTATTTTGCCGACCTTGTTTCCTATTGGTTTGTAGGAGCAAGAAGTGCCGAGGACAGCCTGCACCGTGGAATTGCTTCCATGACTGATGTGTGTTGCGGCATAAAAAACGCCACAAACGGACTTGTGGAGTCGGCGGAACAGTCGCTGTTTGCCGTTGCTCACCCATGCGTGTTTCCTTTTGGCGGATGTCAGACGGAAACTTCGGGAAACAGTCTTGCTCACATAGTGCTGCGTGGCGGTTTGGGAAAAGAGGGATTTTTCTCCAACATTTCCCCGTGCGACACGCAAAAAGCGAAAAAACTGTTGCAATCGCAACATCTCAACGATTTTGTAATGGTGGATTTAAGTCACGCCAACAGCAAAAAAGTGGCAAAAAATCAACTCGTCAACGCAGTGGCTGTGTCGACGGACGCAAATGTGGACGGCATCATGGCGGAAAGTTATCTGTTTGAAGGATGTTCCGCCAACAGTTACGGCGTTTCCAAAACGGACGAGTGCATCGGTTGGCAGGATACGGAAAAATTGCTGGAAATTTTGTCCGACGGCTTTTCAAAGCGTGCCAAGTAATTTTGACAGAATGTAATTTTCAGGCAGTGCAACATTGCGTTGCATTGCCTTTTTTGTGTAAATGCTTTCTTGAAATTGCGTTAAATTGTGTTTTAACATATTGCAAACCGCCGAGTAAAAATCGAAAAATTGTCGGTAGTGCAATGTTGCGTTGAATTGATTTTTTAAGGCAAATGCTTTCGGAAAATTGTGTTTAAGTGTGTTTACACATTTTACAAAGACTGCGTATGGGAAAGGCAAATACCATGAAGGCAGTGCAACATTGTGTTGCATTGTTTTTTTTTGTGGAATGTTTTTTGAAAATGTGGTTGCCTGTATTTTAACACATTGCAAACCGCCGAGTAAGAAAGTAAAGAAATCTGTCGGCAGTGCAATGTTGCGTTGAATTGATTTTTTAAGGCAAATGCTTTCTGAAATTTGTGTTTAATTGTGTTTTAACATATTGCAAACCGCCGAGTAAAAATTGAAAAATATGTCGGTAGTGCAAGGGTTTTTGCCATGTTGTTTCAGCGTAACAGCAGTTTTGCCAGTACAAAACTGATTATTGTGGCTATGGAAGCCTGTGTCAGTTTCATTTTGAGGTAGGCGAGGGGTTTCACTTGTTTTTTTGCCAAAAAAGTTATGCTTTGTGCAAACACGCAAATTCCCCCGAAAGAAAGTAAAAAACTGCACAAAACGGTAGCGGTGAAGGTGTCTGAACAGTTGCACACGGCAATGACGCCGTTGGTCATTTCCAGCAGTCCAAGGGCAAATCCTACAACGACGCTGTGTGAAAATTGTTGCGGTAAAAAACTTTCCACAATGTCGCCCAGCATGAAAAACAATGCCACCAAGCCCCCAACCGACAGCACGGAAAACACCGCCGAAGTTACGGAATCGCCAACGTCTTTCCAGTTGAAGCAGTCGTGCAAAAAAAGTTGCGTTGGCTGTTTTTTGCGGTACAGCAAACCGTTGAGAAGTGTAGATGCAAGGTGTGCAAACACCACAACTGCGGTGGCGGACGCCGATTGCAACAGTTTTGTTCCCACCGTCGCAATCAAAAAGACGGGGCTTGCCGAGGAACAAAAACTGCACAGCAACGTTGCCGTGTCCCTTTCGCAACTGCTTTCGGCAATACACTTTGCACCGATGGGGTAACCGCACAGCAAACTTACAATGTAGAGGTCGTCGGCGGTAACGCCAAACAGTTTTTTGCACAACGAAAACCTCGGTTTCGGAAAAAACTTCACCGCCAAAGCGGAAAGCACTGCAAAGGGAAAAAGCGCAGGCAAAACGTTGTGCGCCCACACCGTCAAACCGTCAAAAAAACTTTGCATGTAAATTTCCGGCGAGTGTAAAAACACCCCCGCAACAAACAGAAAAAGTAGTGTGATGATTATTTTCAGATATTTCACACAACTATTATATTTGATTTACGCAACGTGTATGAAAATGAAACTTGAAACAAAACGAAGGCAAGGTCAACGCTGGTAAAGACAGGCAAAGTGCGTATTTGAGAACAAAACAATCGCTACTATTTACCAAAATTTGCTTTTGTGTAATACTATGACAAACATAGTATATTAAAATTTGGCAAAAACTGCCCCAAAAACAAAAAAACAAGGCGAAAATGCCTTCGCCTTGCCGCTGTGTTACTTTGTAATTGCTCGTAGGTTGACAATTGTCTTTTTTTTCAACAAACTGCTGTTTTCCCTTTCGCCAAACGAAGTTGTTTTTGGAAGTTCCCTTTTGCCTCGGCGTTAGGTTTTCTACAGCGTAGCGGAAGCGTTGAAAGAAATTGTCAAAAGTGTTTCGTGTCGGTTTGAAAGCCGTGGGGTGAAGTGTTTGCAAGGCAGAGAAACGACTGCCCTTTGAATGTAGCGGTACCCGAGGATTATGCTTCCTCGGCTGGATTCAAAAACATACGCAACACTTTGCAACGCTTTGTAAGCGTTTTCACAACTTCACAAGAGTGTGGCGTTCTTTGCAACCTTCAAGTACAGCGTAAAGCCTGTCGGCTTTTTTAGTTACGTCGTCGGTTTCTTTGTCGGTTAGGGCAAGCAGGCAGGCTTTGTCCTTTTTCACGGCAAGAGCATTTGCAAGGGGCGTTGTTTTGACGGAAAGTTGCTGTTTGTCCGTTGTTACGCCAAGAATACTGTTGAGCACTATTCGTTGCAGTTTCAGCCATGTGTAACGTTTGGTTTTAATTTGCGTCATGAAGTGTTCAAAACCCTGCGTTTTGTCGGCGTTGAAAATCCTGTTGTGCAAGCCTTCGCTGACGCCTGCAATTTGTTGCAGGTCTTGCTTGTCCAGCGTGGACAAAAACTTTACGGCAAAATCGCAGTAGATTTGTTCCACCTCGTCGTTTATGTCGGAGGAAACAAAGTCGAAGGAAAATTCTTTGCGCAGATTCTTGTCCGTCCGCAAGGCGGAAGAGGAAGCAAATTGTTGCGGTGCGCCGTTGTAGTTGTCTTCCCGTCTGAGCGTAATCGGTTTGATGCAGGAATTTGTCTTTTTCAGCGCACGCAGGTATTCCACGGCAAGCACGTTGTTGGGCTTTTGCAAAATGTCGGTTCCTACGGCGTCGCTTACTGCCTTTGGATAGGTCTTGCCCGCAGCAAGGTGTCGGCGAATTTCGGCGTTGACGTCGCCGTCCTGCAAAAGATTGGCGCATTGATTCAGTTTGTGAATATCTCCGCATTCGCTTCCGAAAACGAGGAAATCTGCCTGCAATTTGTTGGCTATCCTTACTGCCCCGAGAGCAAAGTTTTCCGCAGGAGCGGTGGCGTAGATGGCAGGAAGTTCCACCACAAGGTGGGCGCCTGCTTTCAGGGCGTGCAACGCCCTTTTGTACTTGTTGCAACAGGCAGGCATTCCCCTCTGCGTAAAGTTGCCGCTCATAACGCAAATTACTTCGTCGGAAAAAGTTGCCGCAAAATCCAGCAGACGTTTGTGACCCGTGTGCAGTGGGTTAAATTCGCAAATAATAACGCTTTTCATGTCGGTACAGTCTTTGTCGATTTCCTTTACAATGTCAAAGTTGTGTGATATAATCACTCTGTGTGAAAAACAAAAGGATTTTTGTTTATTATACACCAAAATTTTACATAAATAAAGTGTTTATTTGGGGGAAACTACTATGACCATTTTGCAACAAATCAAGCAAAAAGCCGCAAATCTGCACAAGACGATAGTGCTGTGCGAAGGTGAAGACAGCCGTGTAGTGAAAGCGGCGGCGGACGCCACCAAAGAAGGCATCGCCAAAATTGTGCTGTTGGGCAACGAAGAGGAAATCCGTTTGCACAATCCCGATGTCGATTTGACGGGAGTAACAATTGTCAATCACCTCACCAGCGACAAACTTCCCGCCTACAACGAAAAACTGTGTCAGTTGCGTGCGTCCAAGGGAATGACGCCCGAGCAGGCTGCGGAATTGCTTAAAGACGCAACCTATTTCGGAGCAATGATGCTTAAAATGGGGGAAGTGGACGGACTTGTTTCCGGCGCTTGCCATTCCACGGCAAACACGTTGCGTCCCGGTTTGCAAATAATCAAAACGGCGCCAGGCGTTTCCGCCGTGTCCAGTTTCAACCTTATGCTTTGCCCCGAACAGGGTAATCAGTACTGTCCCGACGGTCTTGTGGTGTTTGCCGACTGCGGTTTGAACCCCACCTACACGTCGGAAGGACTTGCCGATTGCGCAATTTCCACGGCAAAATCCGCCAAAGCCATTGCAGGCATCACGCCGAAAGTTGCAATGCTTTCCTTCTCTACAAAGGGAAGCGCCAAGCACGACAACGTAACGCTTGTTGCAGAGGCTGCACGCATTGCCAAAGAAAAGGCTCCCGATCTGGCATTGGACGGCGAGTTGCAGTTTGATGCGGCTATTGTTCCTTCGGTGGGAAAAATGAAGGCTCCCGACAGCCCCGTTGCAGGACACGCCAACGTGTTTATTTTCCCCGATTTGCAATCGGGCAACATTGGCTACAAAATTGCCGAACGTCTGGGCGGATTCATGGCAGTGGGTCCCATTTGTCAGGGATTTGCCAAACCCATGAACGACCTTTCCCGTGGATGCAAAACGGAAGACATCGTTGCCGCAGTTGCAATCACAGCCCTTCAAACACAGTTCTAGGAGTAACAGGCAATGAAAATTCTCGTAATCAATTCCGGAAGTTCTTCCCTCAAATATCAACTGATAGACATGGCCACGGAGCAGGTGCTGGCAAAGGGCAACTGCGAACGTATCGGCATTGAAAATTCCAACTTCATCTACAAGGCGCACGGGCAAACCATCGAGGAAAAAATCGACATGCCCAACCACAACGTGGCGGTGAAACTTGTGCTTGCCAAACTTACCGACAGCAAAGTGGGCGTCATCTCTTCCATGAAGGAAATTGACGGTATCGGACACCGTGTCGTGGCGTCGGGCGAAGCCTTCAAACAGCCCACCCTTGTTACGCCGCACGCAATGCAACTTATGGAGGAAATAAAGGACCTTGCTCCCCTGCACAACCCCGCAGCGATAGTGGGCGTAAACGCCTGCCTTGCGGAAATGCCCGACACCCCCATGGTGCTTGTGTTCGACACGGGTTTTCACTTCACCATGCCCGACTACGCCTACATGTACGCATTGGATTACAAACATTACGAAAAGTACAAAATCCGCCGTTACGGGGCGCACGGCACAAGTCACAAGTTTGTTGCGCAGGAGGCGGCAAAGTACCTCAAACGCAACATAGAAGATTTGAAAATAATCACCTGCCACCTTGGCAATGGTTCTTCAATAACTGCCGTTAAGGGCGGAAAGTGCATCGACACATCCATGGGCTTCACTCCTCTTGCAGGCGTACCCATGGGTACACGCAGCGGCGACATCGACTACGCAGCGGCGGAGTACATCGCCCGCAAGGAAGGAATGGACGTTTCCGAGATGCTGACCTATCTCAACAAAAAATGCGGAATGTTGGGCGTATCCGGCGTTTCTTCCGATTTCAGAGATTTGGCGGCGGCAGCCGAAAAGGGCAACTACCGTGCAAACCTTGCTCTCGACATGTTTGCCTACGGTTGCAAAAAGTACATCGGCGCATACGCTGCGGCAATGGACGGCGTGGACGTCATCGTGTTTACGGCAGGCGTTGGCGAAAACGACCCCGACGTGCGTTACAGAACGCTTAAAAACATGGACTACCTCGACATCAAACTTGACGAAAAGAAAAATGCGCAATGCCCCCGTGGAAGCATGGCGGAAATTCAGGCGGAAGATTCCCGTGTGAAGATTTTGGTCATTCCCACCAACGAGGAACTTGTCATTGCCCGTGAAACTTTGGCTGTGACAAAGTTGTCGTAAATCGTTGACAAAATAAAGGTAATTTTGTATAATGGTGCAAGTGTCTGAAAATATAGTTATAGACTTGACAAAATGTCTTGCCAATGTGGGCGAAATAGTACCTTTCGGCGGCGATTTTGTTTTGGGCGGCGATTTGCTGTCCTATCCCGACGCAACGTTGGAAAAGGTGTCCGTCAGTTTTGACGTAACATTTCTCAACCCCGACGTGCTTGTGGAAGGGACGGTGCAGTGCTTTCTGAAAGGAAAGTGCGACCGCTGTCAGGAAAATGTGGAAAAGAGCGTTACTTTGCCTTTCAGGCAAATCTTTTGCAAGGATTTTGCCCCCGAAGACGGCTACGCCTACACGGCAAGCCGACTTGACGCAACAAAAGCCGTGCAGGACGAGATAGTGCTGGGTTTGCCCACGCTGTTCTTGTGCGACGACAACTGCAAGGGTTTGTGTCCTGAATGCGGCGCCGACCTCAACAAAGGCGATTGCGGTTGCGAGAAAAACAGGGAAAACGTCTTTTCCGTACTCAAAAATCTAAAATTCTAACGGAGGTGCAGTAAAATGGCAGTACCCAAGAGAAAAACATCCAAACAAAGAAAACACAAGAGAGCAGCAAACTGGACGGCTTCTGCTCCCACTTTGGTAGAATGCCCTCAATGCCACGAACTTAAAGTTGCGCACAAAGTGTGCGACGCTTGCGGTTACTACGACGGCAAGCAAGTAGTGGAAGTTTCCGCAGAAAGCAAATAATAAGGCGGGTTTTCATTCTGCAACTCAGCCACCGACAAACTGTTGTCGGTGGTTTTTTGCGTTGTGAAACAAATGTTATATTTCGTGAAACATTGTCATTTTATTGTGTAATAGTATTGCAAAACGGGACCTTTTGATATATAATATAAATTACTTTTGTAATAACAGGGTGTTTTTATGGGAAATTACGACGAGAAGTGGATTGAAGAGCGTTTGGGCTACACATTCAGAAACAAAAATCTGCTCAGACACGCTTTTGTACATTCCTCCTACGCACACGAGGAAAACATCGGCGACAACGACAGAATGGAATTTTTCGGCGATGCTATTTTGGAATTTGTGGTGTCGGAGTATCTTTTTGAAAAACATCCCGATTACGACGAGGGGAAGTTGTCCAAGATGAGGGCGGCAGTGGTTTCTGCCGACGGATTACGTCCGATAGTGGATGGCTTGGGTATCTTGGACTGTCTGCTTGTTGCGGGCAATTCCGTCAACATACGCACTCTGTCCAAAAAGATAGAGGCAAATCTGTACGAGGCGGTGCTGTGCGCAATTTACCTTGACGGCGGTTTCGACGAAGCCAAAAAATTTATCATGCGCACTCTCAAAAAGGCAATGGACAACGCCGCACACGGTCTGAAAACGGATTACAAATCCATGGTGCAGGAATACTGCCAGCAACGGCATTGGAACGTTTCCTACAAGCAGGACGCACGTTCCGGTCCCGACAACACCCCGAGATTTATCTTTTCGCTGTGGATAAACGGCAAAAGGGTAAGCGAAGGCAGCGGCACAAGCATCAAAAAGGCGGAGCAGGATGCCTCCGCCAAAATTGTGAAAGAATGGAGAATTGACTAGTGCTTTATTTGAAAAAAATAGAAATGTACGGGTTCAAAAGTTTCGCCGACAAGGTGGAAATGCGTTTTGACCAGCCGATAACGGGTATTGTTGGTCCCAACGGATGCGGCAAAAGCAACGTAAGCGACGCAATACGTTGGGTGCTGGGCGAGCAACGCACCAAAAACCTGCGTGGTAAGGCGATGCAGGACCTTATTTTCAACGGCACCGACGCACGCAAATCCATGAGTTACTGCGAAGTGTCGCTGTTTCTTGACAATACTACACGAATATTTCCCATTCAGTTGGACGAAATAATAATCAGCCGAAAACTGTACCGCAACAACGAAAGCGAGTATCTTCTGAACCGCAACGTGGTGCGTCTGCGTGATATTCAGGAAATGCTGCGCAATGTCGGCTTGGGTAAGGAAGGCTACGCAATTGTGGGACAGGGACGTATGGCGGCTGTTTTGGACGCCAAACCGGAAGACCGCCGTGCCATTTTCGAAGAAGCGTTGGGAATTTCCAATTTCATCGTAAAGCGCAACGAAACAAACAACCATCTGGACAGAACCCGTGTACAGATGGATCATTTGCTTGCAGTTATGGACGAGGTGAAAATACGCATACCGGAACTCAAACGTCAGTCCACCAACGCAAGGAAGTACCTTGACATCTACAACGAACTGCGTCTGAACGAAATAAACGCCTACATCTACGGCTACGACCATGCCAGCCAGGACAAGGAAGACGGCAAAAAGCGTCTGGACGGCTACAAGGAAGAGTACGCCTACAAAGAGGCAAAGTACGCCGAGGTAAACGAGCAGTACGACGAACTTTTCCACAGGCGCAACGGCATAGACGGAGAAATCCAGCAACTGCGAGAACAGCAGGTGTCCCTTGCCGTGGAAATGCAAAAACAGGAAGGCAACAAAAGCCTCATTCAGGAAAGAATCAACAACTGTCAGCGTGACATTGCCAACAACGAAAGTCAGATGGCGGAAAGCAAGGCGGAAATTGAAAAACTGCAACACGCCAACGACGCTTTGGAAACGCAGATTGCCCGCAGAAAGGCGGAACTCAACAACGAAGAAAATGGTGAGTTGAAAGCGGCGGAGCAGTTTTCGGCAATCAGCCGCAAGGCGGAATCTCTTTCCTCCGATGTGGAAAATTCCCGCAACAGTCTTGACGGATTGCGTCAGGAAAAGGCGTCTTGCGAAAACAGAATTGCCGCCTGCAATGCGGAAAAAGAGGCTCTCGGTCAACGGCTCGAACAGATTGCTTCCAACGAAAAGGAAATAGCCGAAAGACTCAACAAGTCCGCCGGTCAGGAAGGCAACCTTGTGGAAAAGTACAACAAGTCGCAGGAGGAAGTCAAAAAACTTCTGCAAACGGCGCAGGAGTTGAAGCAAAAAATCAAGCAGGAGGAATTCCGCCAGTTTGACGTCAACAAGGATTTACAACGCAGGCAACAGGCGTATTCCGGCGAAAAAGGCAGTATTGCCATGCTCAAAGACGTCGCCGACAACTACAAGCGTTATCAGGCAAGCGTTCAGTATCTCATGCAGGACGCCAAGCGAGACAGACAACTTGCAAGCCACATTTGCGGAGTGGTGGCAAACCTTGTGCATGTGGAACCACGTTTGCAAATGGCAATGGAAGTGGCGTTGGGCGGAAGACTGCAAAACATCGTTACGGAAAACGAGGGCGACGTCAAGTACCTCATTCAGTACCTCAAAGACCACGACTACGGCAGGGTAACCTTCTTGCCCGTAGCCTCAATGAAACCTCACGGAATCGACCGTGCGGAAGTTTTGCGTGAAAAGGGCGTGTTGGGAATAGCCAGTCAACTTGTGCAGTACGACAGGCACTATTCCAACGTGTTCGAATCTCTTCTCGGGGGCATTGTGGTGGTGGACACCTTCGACAACGCCGTGGCGATAAGTAAAAAGTACCGTTACGCACACCGCATGGTAACGCTGACGGGGGAACGCATTTCCAACGACGGTTCGTTGGAAGGCGGCAGCAAACGCAGCGCAACCACAAGTCTGCTTTCCTACGAAACGGAAATTGCACGGCACACGGCACGTCTGGAACAACTTGCCACCGATTTGAAAACTGCCGAAGAGGCAAAGGCGGCGGTGGACAAGTCGTTGGAGCAACTGCGATTCACCTTCAACGGCGTAAACGACAAAATCAACCTTCTCAACGTGGAAATAGCCACGGCAAAGGAAAAGATAGAAACGTCCAACGTACTCAACAACAGCGACAAGAAAAACATTCTTGGGCTTTCTTCCGAAAAGGAAAAAATTGCGCAACGTGTTGCCGAACTTGACGGTTTGGTACAAAAAATTAACCAACGGTTGCAGGAATTGTGCGCCAAACAGGAAAATTTGCAGGGAAAAGTGCAACACTTGAAAAGTACGTTGGATTCGGAAATGTCCGCCAAGGACGCCATGCAAAGTTCGCTTGCCAACAAGCGTTACCGTATTGTAATGCTCAAAAGCAACATCGAATCGGCGGAAAAGGAAATGAAGTCCAACAGTGCGCAGATAGTCAGTCTTGAAGATGGCATCAAATCACGTCTTGCCTACTGCGAGCAGGTTCGTCAGGCGATAGACAATTTGTACGACGCCTTCAACGAAAGCGCCGCCGACAACGCCATGAAACAGCAAATGACGGAGTTGTTGCAAAAAATCAAATCCGCCGACAGCCTCAAAGAAAAGTTGGAACAGGATTTCAAAAAGGCGGCGGAAGACAGGCTTGCCCTTTCCGGCGAATTGGAAGCTTTGCGTGGAACCATCGACAAGGAAGAGTACATTCTCGGAAAAATCGACGACGACTTGTTGGAACTGCAACAGCGTGTACAGGACGAGTACGGCATTACCTATTCGGCGGCTATGCAGTACAAACAGGAAAATTTCGACAAGGAAGCCGCCAAAACACGCATATCGGAACTGAAAGCGTCATTGCAACGCTTGGGCAACGTAAACGTGCATGCCATTCAGGAATTGGAAGAAACGCAACAGCGTTACGACGACTACGCTAGTCAGTACAACGACGTAAAAAAGGCGGAAGAGGACTTGAAAACCTCTTTGAAGGTGCTCACTGCCGACATCGAAACACGTTTCAACGACGGTATGGCGAAAATCAACGAGAACTTCCGTCAGGTTTTCAGGGAACTGTTCAACGGAGGCAACGCCCGTTTGTACATCGAACACGACGAATCAAAAGAGGCTTTGCGACAGGGCGTGGAAATAGAGGCGCAACCGCCCGGAAAGAAACTGCAAAACATCTCGTTGCTGTCAGGCGGCGAACGCACAATGACGGCGGCAGCCATTCTGTTTGCAATTTTGAAGTACAATCCGATGCCTTTCTGTGTCTTGGACGAAATAGAGGCGGCATTGGACGACGCCAACTCCGAAAGAATAGCCAACTATCTCAGGAAGTTTTCCTCTTCCACGCAGTTTGTGGTCATCACCCACAAAAAGCCCACAATGGAAAAGGCAAACGTGTTGTACGGCGTAACAATGGAAGAAAAGGGCATTTCAAAAATAGTGTCCGTCAAACTGACCGAAGCCATCAAACAGGCAATGTAAAAACTACCTAGCGAGGACAGGCAATGGGATTTTTCAAAAAAATTATCGACGGTTTGCGCAAAACAAAGCAGCAAATAGGTTTCAAACTCAACGAACTTTTCAAACGTGGCATTTTCGACGAGGATTTCTACGAGGAATTGGAATTTATCCTTTTGGGAAGCGACGTGGGGGAGCAAACGACGGAAGACATAATAGAAACGTTGCGTGAACGTATGCGCAACGACGCCGTATCCGACCCGAAAAAAGCCAACGAGTATCTCAAAGAGGTGCTTACGGACATTTTGGGTGAGGAAAAGTTTTCTTTCAACACTCCCTGCGTAATAACGGTGGCAGGGGTCAACGGTGTTGGCAAAACAACGACCATCGGCAAACTTGCAAACATATTCGTCAAACAGGGCAAATCGGTGGTGATTGCCGCCGCCGACACATTCAGGGCTGCCGCAAGCGACCAACTTGAAGTGTGGGCAAACCGTGCAAAGGTGCGCATCATCAAACACGAAGAAGGAAGCGACCCCGCAGCGGTAGTGTTCGATGCGGTGTCTTCCGCCAAAAGCCGAGGAACGGACGTTGTGCTTGTGGACACTGCCGGTCGTTTGCACAACAAGAAAAACCTCATGGAAGAGTTGAAAAAAATCAACCGTGTTGTGGACAGGGAATTTCCGCAGGCGGACAGAAAAAACCTCATCGTGTTGGACGCTACCACGGGACAAAACGCCATTGCGCAGGTGGAAGTTTTCAACGAAGCCATCGACATCGACGGCATTGTGCTTACCAAACTTGACGGTACCGCAAAGGGGGGCGTGGTGCTTGCAATCAAACACGACATGGACATTCCCGTCTACTTTGTGGGGGTTGGCGAAGGTATCGACGACCTGATGGAATTTGACGCACAAAGTTACGTGGAAGGCATTGTGTAAAAACAGCGTCTGCAAAGTTTTTTTGCAGGCGTTTTTTTTGCCGTTTTTGCCAATCGTTTTGTATTGTCGGCAATTTTGCAGTAAATGCAAATTTGCAACTTTTCTAACCACATGTTTACTGCCGCTGTGGTATGGTTCAAACCTGCATGCAACTGCCGAAACTGCATTGCGATATTTACTCGGATACCTGCGTTGCGTTTTTTGTTTGCGTTCTTTGAATTTTGCAAGTAGCAACACGCTTTTTCACATTTTCAAAAAAATTTTTTCGTGTCGCAATTCAAAAAAAACGTTTGTTTTGTGTTTTGCTGTCTAACAGGTACACGTGCAAAACAGTTTGCGTTAGGTTACCCTTTGCGTTGTGCTTTGTTTGCGTTCCGTAAATTTTGCAAGTAGCAACACGCCTTTTCGCATTTTCAAAAAATGTTTTCGTGTCGCAATTCAAAAAAACGTTTGTGTTGTGTTTTGCGGTTTGACATGTACACGTGCAAAACAGTTTGCGTTAGGTTACCTTTTGCGTTGTGTTTTGCGTAAAATCTTGCAATCGGAAAAATATCTGTTCGTAATTTCTTGCGGGCAAAAATGCGTTTAAAAAAGCGTCGGTTTCAGGTATTTTTTCGCTGTTTTTGCTTGACAATTTTTTATGTATAAGATAAAATGCCAAATGTAAAGTAATTTTGCTTTACAAAACTGTTTCGAGGTGAAAGATGGCTCTGTCCAAACTGCAACTTTCGCAGTTGCTTTCCACCTACGGTGCAATGCTCACCCAAAAGCAACGGGACATTGTTGCAATGTATTGCGATTGCGACTGCACCTTGTCGGAAGTGGCAAGCGAGCAGGGAATCTCCCGTCAGGCTGTGAGGGACACCGTTGTCAAGGCGGAAAAAACGCTCACGACATTGGAAAACGAGTTGCACATTGCGCAGTTGGCAAGGGATTTGCTTGTCGCCGTAGAGGAAGAAAACTACGCACGGGTAACGCAAATAGCCAAAAAATTTGTAGGAAAGGAGTAAAACGCCGATGGCTGCATTTCAAAATTTGACAGACAGGTTAAATCACGTGTTTTCCAAATTGAGAAACCGTGGTGCGCTGACTGAATTGGAAATAAAACAGGCAATGCGTGAAGTGCGTGTTGCATTGTTGGAAGCCGACGTCAACTTCACCGTTGCAAAGGATTTTATTGCAAGCGTAACGGAAAAGGCGGTGGGCGAAGAGATACTCAAAAGTCTGACGCCCGGTCAGCAGGTAATAAAAATCGTCAACGAGCAACTCATCCAACTGCTTGGTTCTACGCAAAGCAAACTTGGCGTTTCGCCCAAACTGCCCACAATCATTATGATGTGCGGTTTGCAGGGCGCAGGCAAAACGACAATGTGCGGAAAGTTGGCGTTGTACTTGCAAAAGCAGGGCAAAAAAGTGCTGTTGTGCGCCGACGACGTGTATCGTCCCGCAGCAATCAAGCAGTTGCAGATTGTGGCGGAAAAGGTGAAAGCGGGCTTTTTTGAAATGGGACAGGGCAACCCCGTCAAGATTGCGGAAAATGCCGTTAAATTTGCCGAAAAGAACGGCTTTGACACGGTCATCATCGACACAGCGGGACGTTTGCACATCAACGAAGAACTGATGGAGGAATTGAAATCCGTCAAAAAAGCCGTAAACGTGTACGAAACGCTGTTGGTGGTGGATTCCATGACGGGTCAGGACGCAGTAACGGTGGCAAAGACCTTCGACGAACAGTTGGACATCACCGGCGTCATCATGACCAAATTGGACGGCGACACCCGTGGCGGTGCGACGCTTTCCATCAAGGCTGTTACGGGAAAACCCATCAAGTTTTGCGGAACGGGGGAAAAGCCGGAAGATCTGGAACCTTTTTACCCCGACAGGATGGCGTCCCGAATACTCGGCATGGGGGATGTGCTGACGCTCATCGAACGTGCGCAAACGGCAATAGACGAAGAGCAGGCGTTGAAAATGGCAAAAAAGATGAAAGACGCTTCCTTCGACCTCAACGACTTTTTGCAACAGATGGAACAGGTTTCCAAAATGGGCGACATAAACGACCTTGTGGGTATGTTTCCCGGCGCAGGCAAGTTGAAACTCGGCGACAAAAAGATAAACGAAAAAGAGTTGGCAAAAAACAAGGCGATTATTCTTTCCATGACCAAGGAAGAACGCTCCAACCCAAAAATTCTCAACTATTCACGACGCAAACGCATTGCCCAAGGCTCAGGCACGCAGGTGCAGGACGTAAACAGACTCATCAAGCAGTTTGAACAGTCAAGGGATTTGATGAAAAAGATGGTCAAATCCAAGCGTTTGCCTTTCTAGCAACAATTCTTTTGTAAACAAAAGGTTGAAATATCAAAACAACAAAACAAAAAACTTTGGAGGAAACAAAAATGGCAGTAAAAATGAGATTGACAAGAATGGGCGACAAGAAAAGTCCCTTCTACCGTGTAGTGGTAATCGATTCCCACAAGGCTCGTGACGGACAGTACGTTGACTTGGTAGGAACCTACAACCCCGTAAACGAAGAACTCAACATCGATGCGGAAAAGGCAAAGAAGTGGATTGCATGCGGCGTACAGCCCACCGAAACGGTACGCACATTGCTTGTTCGCACCAACGTGTTGGAAGCAAAAAAGACGAAGTAGCAGGTTACAAAAATGGTTGAACTGGTAAAATACATCGTAGATCAACTTGTGGACGACAAATCTGCCGTCAACATCACCACGGAAGAAAACGACGGCGTGGAAACGATAACCATCAACGTTGCCGAGGGCGACATCGGCAAGGTAATCGGCAAACAGGGTAAAATTGCCATGTCCATCCGCACACTTGCCAAGGCAGTGGGCATCAAGGAAGGCAAAAGGTACAACATCGAAATCGCCGACTGATTTATTGCCACAAGTGTGCTTGCTTGTGGCAATCTTTTTACATGTCGTGCAGGCAATGCTGTTTGTAAGGCAAGCCTCGTGAATTTGCACCGTGAAATTTTGATTTTTACATCAGGAAACGTCAGGAAAAGTTGCAATCCGAAGGCGTTACAAATTTTGCCTTTCAGACAAAAAGGTTTTTTCACGGCAGGCAAAACGAAAACTTGCCCGTGTAAAGGAAATACGGTTTTTGCGAGCAAACAAAAGGCTGGTTAACGGTTTTTGAAACGAAGTTGCATTCTTACAAAACCGTCGCAAGCCTCGTGAATTTGCGCAGTGAAATTTTGATTTTTACCTCAGGAAAAGTCAGGAAAAGTTGCAATCCGAAGGCATTACAAATTTGCCTTTCAGACACAACAAAGGTTACACATTTTTGCGGAACACAACAATGAAAATTAAGGTAGGAAAAGTGCTTAAAGCACAGGGAATAAAGGGCGAAGTCAAGGCGGCGTGTCTGTTGGACAATGCCGAAATGCTCAAACACGTCAAGCAAATGTACTTCAACAACAAGCCTTACAACGTCAGAAAACTGCGTTGCGACGGAGGCTTTTTCTTCGTGCAGTTTGAAGAAGTAACGGACAGAAACGCAGCGGAAAACCTGCGTGGTTGGGACATTTTGTGCGAAAAAAGCGATTTGCACCTTGACACGGGCAGGTTTTTCGTGGAAGACGTCGTCGGTTGCCGTGTAACGTTGGAGGACGGCACGCTTGTCGGGGAAGTCTGCGATGTGTTGCAGTACGGAGCGGCGGACGTCTACGTCTGCAAAAACGGCGACAAAGAGGTTTCCTTTCCCTTTTTGAAAGATTTGGTGCTTTCGGTAAACACCGACAGCAAAAGCATAGTGCTTTTTGCAAAAAGATTCGAAGAGGTGGCTGTTTACAATGAAGATTGACGTATTGACGCTTTTTCCGGAAATGTTTGTTGCGCTGGACAGTTCCCTCATCGGCAAGGCACGCAAGAAAGGTCTGTTTGAACTCAACTGCCACAACATCAGGGACTATTCCGCCGACAAGCACAAACGTTGCGACGACGCACCCTTCGGAGGCGGTGCAGGCATGGTAATGATGCCGCAGCCCATTCACGATTGTATAACCGCCGTCGACCCTTTGCACACGGCAAAAAGAATCTATCTTTCTCCACGGGGAAAGGTTCTCACACAGCAACTTGTAAGGCAACTTGCGCAGGAACAACACCTTTTGCTGTTGTGCGGACACTACGAAGGGGTGGATCAGCGTGTGCTGGACATGGACATTGACATGGAACTTTCCGTCGGCGACTACGTGCTGTCAGGCGGCGAACTGCCTGCCATGGTAGTGATAGACTGCGTGTTGAGATACATTCCCGACGTTTTGGGAAACAGCGAAAGCACCGTGGAGGAATCTTTTTCGCAGCCTCTGTTGGAATATCCGCAGTACACCCGTCCGCAGGAATTTTTGGGCGTACAGGTGCCGGAAGTTTTGGTAAGCGGCAATCACAAAAATATCGGGGAATGGCGCAAACAGCAGTCTTTGGAACTGACAAGAAAAAACCGTCCCGACCTTTTGGAGGACAAATGAGCATACAGTGGTTTCCCGGTCATATGACAAAGGCCTTGCGTATGATGCAGGACAACGTGAAAATTGTGGACGCAATAGGCTATGTGCTGGACGCACGGGCGCCTGCCGCCTGCTTTAATCCCAGTTTCGAAAAAATAGTGGGCAACAAGCCTTGTGTGTTTATTCTAAACAAGTGCGACCTTGCCGACAACGCCAAGGTTGACAAGTGGTGCGCCTACCTCAAACAAAGGGGCAACAAGGTGGTTAAGGTTACGGCTACGGCTTCGGCAGAAGCGGGAAAAATAACCTCCGCCTTTGAAGAAATAACCCTCCCGCTCAGGGAAAAACAGCGTCAGAAGGGCGTTTTCAAGCCTGTGAGATGTCTTATTCTGGGCGTACCCAACTGCGGAAAATCAACCATAATAAACTGTTTGTCGGGCAGAAAAACGGTAATAACGGGGGATAAACCGGGTGTTACCAAGGGCAAACAGTGGGTAAGGCTGAAAACGGGGTTGGAATTGTTGGACACTCCCGGCACGTTGTGGCCCAAGTTTGACGAGGAAAAACTTGCCTACGAACTGTGTTTCGTTGGCAGTATCAAGGACGACGTGGTGGATTTGACGGACGTTGCATTGCACCTGATAGGTCAACTTGCGCAACTTTATCCGCAAAACCTTTCCGATAGGTACAAAATTGAAACACAAGGCAAAACGCCGCAGGAAATTTTCGACGTAATTGCCCAAAAGCGAGGATTTTTGTTGCGTGGCGGAGAAATAGACGTGGAGCGTTGCTCGAAAGCCGTGTTGGACGACTTCCGCAAGGGCAAAATGGGAAAAATAACCCTCGACTTGCCCAATGAGTAGCGTCGCCGACGATTTTTCGGAAAATTGTCGTTGAAAATTTGCGCCGTTTTGAAATGTGAATTTTTGCGTCGGTGCGTTTGAGTTTGCGAAAGTTTCTGCAAAAAAGTGCCGATGTTGCACGGGTACGCAGTGCGTACAAAGGAAGAAAAATGTTTGAATACGAAAAACAATCGCTGTCTGCAGGGTACAGATACATTGCAGGCATTGACGAAGCGGGACGTGGACCCCTTGCGGGACCCGTTGTTGTCGCCGCCGTGATAATGCCACTGGACTGCGACATAATAGAGGGCGTCAACGACAGCAAAAAACTTTCCGCCAAAAAACGGGATTTGCTGTACGACAAAATTTTGTCAACGGCAAAGGAAGTGCAGGTAGCGGTAATTTCCAATGAGGAAATAGACGAAATCAACATTCTCAACGCCACCAAAAAAGGAATGTTGCAGTGCATAGATGGTTTCAGGCAGGTGGACAAAGTGCTGGTGGATGCAGTGGTGTTAAACAGCAAAGTTCCCACCCTTGCCATTGTGCACGGAGATGCGCTTTCGTACAGTATTGCTGCGGCAAGCATTGTGGCAAAGGTAACGAGGGACAGAATAATGACGGAAATGGACAAATTGTATCCGCAGTACCTTTTTGCACAGCACAAAGGATACGGCACCGCCAAACATATTCAGTTGCTCAAACAGTACGGTCCTTGCCCCATACACCGCAAGACCTTCATTAAACACTTTGTAGAAACATGAACACTCGAAAAATAGGCACGGCAGGTGAAACGCTTGCAGAAAAGTACCTCAAAAAACAGGGGTACAAAATTTTGCAAAAAAACTTTGTCGCCCCTCACGGCGAAATAGACATCGTGGCAAAGGACGGCGATTACATCGTTTTTGTGGAAGTAAAACGTCGCAAAAGCACGGCGTTCGGTTTGCCTTGCGAAGCGGTGGACGCACGCAAGCAACGCACGATAGTGCAGTGCGCCAAGTTTTACCTTGCCAAAAACAACCTGTACGGGGTCAAAGTGCGTTTCGACGTGGTGGGCATATTGCAGGAAGACGTTTCGCTCATCAAGGACGCTTTCCGTGCCTGAAAAGGTCAGCCGTACCGATTTTTAATGTTTCGCAGAATAATATGTCTGACATAATACAATTTATGACAGACATAATATGCGTTTTTTGACATCAAAATATTTCATTGCTGTGTTTTTTTATTGCATTTTGGTGTTTTTGCTTGTAAAGGCATTTTTGAAATGCTTTTCCCGTGCCCGTATCTTTTCAGACGTTGTTGTGGCACATTTGAGGCTTGTCGGCAAATTTTCGTAAAAGAAGTGCGGCGTCATTTATGGTGTTTTGAAATTTTGGAAAACTGTTTTTATTGCAAAAAAATAGTGGTAAAACAGTTGCAATAAGTTGCCTGTTGTGCCCCTTGCAATTTTCCCCAAACTTATTTTTTAACAAATAAGCATTTGCAAATTACTTTGCTTTTGAGGTTTTCGTCTTCATTTTTTTTGTTGTCGAAAGTTCCCTTGTTGCCGAAAATTTTTGTGTTTTTGAGATTTTGGCAAAACTGTTTTTATTGCAAAAAATAGCAGTAAAACAGTTGCAATAAGTTGCCTGTTGTGCCCCTTGCAATTTCACCAAACTTATTTTTTGAAAAATACGCATTTGCAATTACTTTGTTTTTGAATGTTTCTCTCTTCATTTTTTTTGTTGTCGAAAGTTTCCTCGTTGCCGAAAATTTTTGTGTTTTTGAGATTTTGGCAAAACTGTTTTTATTGCAAAAAATAGCAGTAAAACAGTTGCAATAAGTTGCCTGTTGTGCTAAAATACACAAGTGACTTCGGGCGGTCCTCTGACTTTTCAAGTGCATGAACGCTTAGTTAACAAAATTATTTTTGGAGGAAAAGTCAAATGGACATCATCAAGAGCATTGAAGCAGAGTCTTTGAGAAGTGTTACGGAATTCAACGTTGGCGATACCGTGCGTGTAAACTTCAAGGTTATCGAAGGCAACAAGGAAAGAATTCAGGCTTACGAAGGCATCGTAATCGCACGCAAGCACGGCGGTTTGAGAGAAACCTTCACGGTAAGACGTATTTCTTCCGGTATCGGCGTGGAAAGATCCTTCCCTCTTCACAGCCCCAAAATTGAAAGCGTGGTTGTAGTAAGAAAGGCGGGAAGCGTCAAACGTGCAAAGTTGTACTATTTGCGTGAACGTACCGGTAAGGCTGCAAAAGTCAAGGGACAAAACTGACAAACAAAAGCAAGCAACTCCAAGTGAGTTGCTTTTTTGTTACAATTTTGACAAAAGCACTTGTTTATTTTAAGCCTTGCCGTTATACTAAAAGGTAGGTTTTACAAAAATACGCTTCACACAGGAGAAAAAACAATGTTGGCTGTTGTCAAAAGTTACGGTTTGAAGGGGTTGGAAGGCTTTCCCGTGCAGGCGGAAGTGGATATGCACAGCGGTATGCCCACCTACGACATTGTCGGGCTTGCCGACACTGCCGTGAAGGAATCCAAAGAAAGGGTGCGTTCCGCCCTTAAAAACAGCGGATACAACTATCCTGTGGCTTCGGTGGTAATAAATCTTGCCCCTGCCGACATAAAAAAGGAAGGCAGTTTGTACGACCTGCCGATAGCAATAGGCATGCTTGCGGCAAGCAAACAAACGGAGTATCAAACGCTTAAACCCGCCGTGGTGCTGGGCGAATTGTCGTTGAACGGCGAAGTGAAAAGGGTAAACGGCATTTTGCCCATGCTCATTTCCGCAAGACAGCAGGGCGAAAAGGTGTTTGTCATTCCCCAAGGCAATGCGCAGGAAGCCGTTTTCATAGAGGGTGCCGAAATCTACCCCGTTGCCTCTTTGCGGGAAGCGGTGGAATTTTTGTCGGGACAGCGTCCGTTGTCTGCCGTGGAAACACGCAGTTGGGAAAAGGATTTGCAGGTTTTGCCCACCGACAACGATTTCAAGTACATCAAGGGACAGTTTGCCGCCAAACGGGCGATGGAAATTGCCGTTGCCGGCGGACACAATATAATAATGATAGGACCGCCCGGCGCAGGCAAGACAATGCTTGCAAGAGCCGTGCCGTCCATTATGCCTTCCATGACCTTCGAGGAAGCGTTGGAAGTGGCAAAAATACACAGTGTGGCGGGACAACTTACCAACGGATTTGTGTATCGGCGACCTTTCCGCACCCCTCACCACAGCGCAACGGTGGTGGCGTTGACGGGAGGCGGAAACAAGGTGAAACCGGGGGAAATAAGTTTGGCGCACAACGGCGTGCTGTTTTTGGACGAGTTGCCCGAGTACGGCAGACAAACGCTGGAAACGTTACGTCAACCCTTGGAAGACGGCGTAATTACCGTTTCACGCAATGCCGCCTCGGTAACCTATCCTGCCGATTTCATGCTTATTGCCAGCATGAATCCCTGTCCGTGCGGTAACTACGGCAGTGCCACGGCGGAATGTAAGTGTACGCCGTCGCAAATTCACCGCTATCTCAACAAATTGAGCGGTCCGCTGTTGGACAGGATAGACCTTCACGTGGAAGTGGACAACGTTTCCTACGACGAGTTGAACGACGACGCCTTTTCGGAAAGTTCGCAGACTGTGCGTGAAAGGGTCAACAGGGCAAGGAACATACAACTGCAACGTTTGCAGGGGCGTGGGCGCAGATGCAATGCGCAAATGACGTCGGCGGACATCAAAAAGTTTTGCAAACTGGACGGTGAAAGTCAAAAACTGTTGCAGGAAAGTTTTGAAAAACTGCACCTTTCGGCAAGGGCGTACAACCGTATTCTTAAGGTTGCCCGTACCATCGCCGATTTGGACAATTCGGAAAACATCATGGCGCGGCACGTTGCCGAAGCGTTGCAGTACCGTGCCTTGGACAGAAAATACAGGGTGTAATGTACAGCAGAGAGGAAAAAATTTGCATATTTTTTGCACAGCACGAAGTTGCCGCCGCCAAATTTTACAAATTGTGGCGCAGTCTGGGCAGTGCGGATAATTTTGAAGAGCGTTTTTGCGGCAGTAGCGTGGCGCAGGAACTTTTTGCGGAAAATTTCGGAAAAATCTGCTTGTTGCTTAAACAAAACGGTGTGGAAAAAGCCGTGGCATCGTTGCAAAACAGCGGTGCGCAAGCTATTACCTGCTTTTCCGACGCCTTTCCGCAAAGTTTGGCGGACATTCCCGACCCTCCCTACGTTTTGTTTTACAGGGGAAATGTCAAACTGCTTGAAAGCAGGTGCATTGCCGTGGTTGGCACACGCAAAGCGTCTTCCTACGGCAGGCGTGTTGCGACGGATTTCGTTTCCGTGTTAAGTCAGCATTTCACCGTTGTCAGCGGTCTTGCCTACGGCATAGACACGGTGGCGCACGAAACGGCATTGAATCAACACGGCAACACGATAGCCGTGCTGGCAGGCAGCGTTGTCAGGGTGTATCCTTCGGCAAACCAGAATCTTGCGGAAAAAATCGTGCAGGGCGGTGGTTTGCTTGTTTCCGAATATCCTTGCCACTCGCAACCCCTTGCCTACCGTTTTCCCCATCGCAACAGGCTTGTTTCCGGCTTGTCGCTGGGGGTGCTGGTGTGTCAGTCGCCGTTTAAAAGCGGTACGTCTTCCACTGTGGAACACGCACTGCAACAGGGAAGGGATGTTTTTGCCGTGCCCGGCGAAGTGTATGACGCAAGTTTTTCCGGCAACAATCATCTCATAAAGAGCATGCAGGGCGTTTGCGTTACCACCCCGAGGGACATTGAGGAGTACTATCGTCTGGACGCAACGGAAAGCAAAAAACAGGCTTATCAACTCAGTTTTGCCGAACAGTCGGTGGTGGAAGCGTTGTCCGACGGGCAACTTTCTTTTGACAAACTTGTGGAAAAAACGCAAATATCTCCCGCCGAACTCAATTTTTTGTTGGCAAATTTGGAAATAAAGAGTATAATTGCAAGACTGCCGGGCAATACCTACCGGCTGTATGGAGGACTTGAATGAAACTGGTAATTGTCGAATCTCCCGCAAAGGCGAAAACCATCGGAAAGTATCTCGGCGCCGACTACAAAGTGGACGCATCCAAGGGGCACATCTGGGATTTGCCGGAAAACAGCATGGGCATCGACTTTAACAACAACTATCAACCGCAACTTGCCCCACGCAAGCCGGAACAGAAACAGACCATAGAACGTCTGCGCAAAGAAGTGGAAAAAGCCGACAGTGTTTATCTGGCAACCGACCCCGACCGTGAAGGAGAGGCCATTTCCTACCATTTGCAATGCGCATTGAACCTCGATCCCAACGCCAAAAACCGCATCATGTTCAACGAAATATCCAAAAAAGCGGTAAACGACGCAATACAAAACCCCAAGTACGTCAACATAGGGCTGGTAAACGCACAGCAGGCACGTCGTGTGCTGGACAGGTTGGTGGGCTACACGCTTTCCCCCGTTTTGTGCAAAAAAATCCGCAACAAACTTTCCGCAGGAAGGGTGCAATCCGCCGCCTTGCGTATCGTAGTGGACAGGGAAAAGGAAATACAAAACTTCAAACCGGAAGAATTCTGGTCGGTATCGGCGGTGTTGGAAAAGGTTGGCAAAAAGCCCTCTTTCAAGGCGGCACTGACGGAAAAAAAGGGCAAAAAGTTTAAAATTAAAAATAAAGAACAGTGCGATGAAGTGCTGGCGGCGTTGAATTCTTCCCCCTACACGGTGCAGAGCGTCAAAAAATCCGTTACGCAAAGCCGTCCGCAACCGCCTTTTACAACCAGCACGCTGCAACAGGACGCAGTAAACAAACTGCGTATGTCCAGCGCAATGGCAATGTCTGTGGCTCAGCAACTGTACGAAGGTTTCGACATCCCGGGAATGGGACACGTCGCTTTGGTAACCTACATCCGTACCGATTCGGTAAGGGTGTCGTCGGATGCGATTAGTGCGGCACGCAAACGCATTGCCGAGGTGTACGGAAGCAAATACGTGCCGGAAACGCCCAACTTTTTTGCATCCAAAAAGCAGGCGCAGGACGCCCACGAGGCAATCCGCCCGATAAACGTGGACATAACGCCGGAATTTATCAAAGACAAGGTGTCCAAAAACCAATATTCTTTGTACAAACTCATTTACGAAAGATTTTTGGCAAGTCAGGCGGAAAAGGCGTTGTACGACAGCGTGAACGTTTCCGTAAGTTGCGGCGACTACGGACTTACGGTAACGGGCAAAACGCAGATATTCGACGGTTATCTTGCCATCTACGGCGAAGCGAAAACCAAGGAAAAGGACAAGGAAGAGGGAGAAAACGCCCTTTTGCCGCCGTTGGAACAGGGCGACGTCCTCAAAAAAATCAAACTCAACTCCGAACAGCGTTTCACCAAACCGCCTGCACGTTTCACCGAGGCAAGCCTCATCAAGGCGATGGAAGAACGTGGCATAGGGCGTCCCAGCACCTACGCAACGGTAATGCAGACGCTGTACAAGAGAGAATACGTAACAAAGGAAAGCAAAGCGCTGGTGCCCAGCAAGTTGGGTATTCAGGTAACGGAGTATCTGGAACAGTATTTCAGCGAGGTGGTGGACGTGGATTTCACCGCCGAAATGGAAGAAAGGCTGGACTCGATAGAGGAAAACGCCGAGCCGTGGTACAAGGTGGTGGACAGTTTCTACAAACCGCTCATCAGAAAGGTGGACCGTGCAATGCACGGCGAAAAGGTGTTTGTGGAAGATGAAGTGTCAGACGTTACCTGCGACAAGTGCGGCGCACCCATGGTAATCAAAACGGGCAGATACGGCAAGTATCTTGCCTGTTCCAACTACCCCAAATGCTCCAACATCAAAAGTCTGAAAGAAAAAACACCCCCCAAGGAAACGGACATAGTTTGCGAACTTTGCGGGGCAAAAATGTTGGAAAGAGAGGGAAAATACGGCAAGTATCTTGCCTGCTCCAACTATCCCAACTGCAAAAACACCAAACCTCTCACGGAAAAGGTGGCTGTTTGCCCCAAATGCGGAAAGGATGTGGTAAAGCGTGTTTCCAAAAAGGGAACGGTATTTTACGGCTGCACGGGGTACCCCGAATGTGACTTTGTCAGTTGGGACGTTCCTACGGGTAAACTTTGTCCCAAGTGCGGAGCGCATCTCGTGTACAAGGAAAGCCGTGGCAAAAAAACAATTCGCTGCTCCAACAGAGAGTGCGATTACAACGGCGGTGAAGTAAGTGAAAGTTAAGGTCATCGGCGGAGGTTTTGCGGGGTGCGAGGCATGCCATCAACTTTTGAAACGTGGCGTGGACGTTACTCTGGCGGAAATGAAACCGCTTAAAAAATCTCCTGCGCATCACCTGGACACTTTGTGCGAGGTGGTGTGTTCCAATTCCTTCAAAAGCGAGGATTTCAACACGTCCAGCGGTGTTTTGAAGGAGGAAATGAAGTTGTTGGACAGCCTCGTTTTGCAGGTAGCGCAACAAACAAGGGTGCCTGCAGGCAACGCTCTTGCCGTGGACAGAAACGCCTTTTCCTCTCTCATTACACAGCGACTGGAAGCGTTTGAAAACTTTCACCGTGTGGCGGAAGTGTGCGACACGTTGGACGCCGACGGTTTCGACTGCGTAATTGTTGCCAGCGGTCCGCTGACGGACGGCGCTTTGGTGCCTGCGTTGAAGGAAATTTTCGGACAGGATTTTCTGTACTTTTTTGATGCCGTTGCCCCCATTGTTACGGCGGAAAGCATCGACTACGACAGCGCCTTTGTGGCAAGCAGGTACGGCAAGGGGGATGCGGACTATCTCAACTGTCCCATGAACAAGGAGCAGTATCTGCAATTTTACAATGCGCTTGTTTCTGCGGAAACAGTGCAACTGAAAGACTTTGAAAACAACGTGTTCGAGGGGTGTATGCCCATCGAAGTCATGGCAAAACGTGGCGAAGACACAATGCGTTTCGGCCCGTTGAAGCCCGTGGGGCTTTTCGACAGCAGAAAAACGGAAAAACCCTACGCCGTTTTGCAACTGAGAAAGGAAAACCGATTGGGCACGCTGTACAACCTGGTCGGTTTCCAGACAAACCTCAAATTCGGCGAGCAAAAGCGTGTATTTTCCATGATTCCCGCATTGAAAGATGCGGAATTCGTGCGATACGGCGTGATGCACCGCAACACCTATCTCAATGCGCCCAAGTTTCTCAACAGGTACATGCAACTGAAAAGCAATCCCAAGTTGTTTTTCGCAGGGCAAATCACCGGCGTAGAGGGGTACATGGAATCGGCTTTAAGCGGCATTGTGGCGGGAATTCAGGCGTACAGGGCAACAAAAGGACTGCCCTTTGCGGAGTTTCCCACGGAAACAATGACGGGGGCGCTGTGCGAACACGTTTCTTCGGACTTCGGGGAATATTCCCCCATGAACAGTAATTTCGGAATTTTGAAGCCGTTGGACACATTCGTCAAAAAGACGGAGCGTAAAGCGGCGTATGCGCAGCGTGCAGTAGACGCCATGCGCAAAGTAGTTTCACAGTTAAAGGAGGATTAGTTATGGCGGAAGTTTTTGCCGATACTATCAAAGGCACAACAATATGCGCCGTCAAAAAGGACGGTAAAATTGCCGTTGCGGGCGACGGACAGGTAACGCAGGGGCAAAACGTAATAATGAAAGGCAACGCCGTCAAGGTTCGTCGCATTTATGACGGAAAAATAGTAACGGGTTTTGCAGGTTCCGTTGCCGACGCTTTCACGCTGTCGGAAAAATTTGAGGAAATGCTGCAAAAGTTCAGCGGAAACCTTTTGCGTGCCGCCGTGGAAGTGGCGCAACTGTGGCGCAGGGACAACATCATGCGCAAACTTGAAGCCATGATGATTGTAGCCGACAAGGAAAACATCTTTTTGCTTTCCGGCACGGGGGACGTAATCGAGCCGGACGACGGCGTTTGCGCAATAGGCAGCGGGGGAAACTACGCACTTGCCGCAGCAAAGGCGTTGCTCAGAAACACCGACCTTTCCGCAAAGGAAATTGCCACCAAGGCGTTGGAAATTGCCAGCGAAATTTGTGTGTTCACAAACGGACACATCACCGTTGAGGAGGCGTAACATGACACCCAAACAAATAGTTTCCGAGTTGGACAGATACATTGTCGGACAGTTTCAGGCTAAAAAGGCTGTTGCAATAGCATTGCGCAACAGGTACAGACGAAGCAAACTGCCCTTGCAGGACAGGGAAGAAATTACCCCCAAAAACATAATAATGAAGGGTCCCACAGGCGTGGGAAAGACGGAAATTGCACGCCGTCTTGCAAAAATAGTCAAAGCGCCCTTTTTGAAGGTGGAAGCCACCAAGTACACGGAAGTGGGCTACGTGGGCAGGGACGTGGAAAGCATGATACGTGACCTTGTGGAAGTGTCCATTCGCCTTGTTAAAGACGAAAGGTACAAGGAAGTGGAAGCCCGTGCCTTTCAGCGTGCGGTGGAACGTGTTGCCGACATGCTTGCCAAAAAGGGCGGAGATTTGCCCGAAGGCATAAGCAAAGCCACGTTGACGGACGAAATTGCCAATCACAATCTCGACCAGATGCAGTTGGAAATTCAGGTTGCCGACGTTCCCAAACCCATCGAATTGCAGGCAGGCGGTGGCGGCGAAATAAATATCGGCAGTATTTTTGGCGATATTCTGCCCAAAAAGATGAAAAAACGCACGGTAACGGTGGAAGAAGCATTGAAAATCTTTGCCGCCGAGGAAAGCGAAAAACTCATCGATTTGGACAGCGTGGAAAGCGAAGCGTTGCGCCGTGCGGAAAACGACGGTGTCATTTTCATCGACGAAATGGACAAAATTGCAGGAAAATCTTCGCAAAACGGTCCCGACGTTTCCCGTGAGGGTGTGCAAAGGGACATTTTGCCCATTGTGGAAGGTTGTACCGTTTCCACCAAGTACGGCAACATAAAAACCGACTACATTCTGTTTATTGCAAGCGGTGCATTCCATGTAAGCAAGGTTTCCGACCTCATTCCCGAGTTGCAGGGACGTTTCCCCGTGCTTGTGGAGTTGGACAGCCTCGGCGTGAATGATTTTGTAAAGATTCTCACCGTGCCGGCAAACGCCATTACCGACCAGTACAAAAAATTGCTGGCGGTGGACGGCATAGATTTGCGTTTCACCGACGACGGCATAAGGGAAATTGCCAACGTCGCCTACGATCAGAACAACACTCTGGAAGACATCGGCGCACGCCGTTTGCAAAGCATAATGGAACACATCGTGGAAGACATTTCCTACGACATTGCCGAAGAGGGCGAAAAGAAAACGGTGGTTATCGACAAAGCCTATGTGGAAAACAACTTCCGCACGGAATCGAGAAATCTCAAAAAATATGTGCTGTAAGCAAAACAGGTGAAAAATGACAGAACGTGGCAGTGTGGTTGCAAATAAAAACAACATTGCGCAAGTGCGCATAGGACGAAATTCCGCCTGCGCTTCCTGCGGAAAGTGCGGTATGACGGAAAAGCAAAAGCACGTGGATTTTTACGTGGAAAACACATTAAACGCAAAAGTCGGCGACATTGTGGAGGTGGAAATACCGGAAACAAATTCCGCACGCCTCGCTTTGGTGGCGTACATTTTACCCCTTGTGCCTGCATTGGCGTTGATGTTTGTCGCCTTTGCCTTGAATTGGAAGGAATGGGTTGCTTTGTTGATGTTTGTCGGAGGACTTGTTGTGGGTTACGCCCTGTTGGTGGTCATCGACAGATTGCGCCACCGCAAATGGATGCAAACGCCCACAATGAAAAGCATTTGTTATTCCGTGGCGGAGCAACAACAGTAGTTTGCCTTTCCGACGAAAAGTGGCACTCAACGACACAAAGGGTGTTTCAATGTGTCGCTTGCGTTGTTGCATTTGACTGAAACGTGCGATATTTACGTGCAGTTGACTTGCCTTGCTTTGCGAAAGCGGACAAGTGCAGGATGACAAAACCCTAAGGAGGCGGATTTTTTCGGGGGAAAGTGAAAAATCCGTCAAAAAACAGCAAAAAACCTGTTGACAAAAGGCATTTGCGCAGGTATATTAAATTATCACAGGAGGACACAACAATGAGTAATTTACCCGATGTAGCAAAAAACTTTGACGAATTTATCAAAGAAGGCACCGTAGTAGTGGACTTTTGGGCAACATGGTGCGGCCCTTGCAGAATGCTTGCACCCATTCTCGATGAAGTTGCAACAAAAGTAACAGGCGCAAAGTTCGGCAAAGTAGATGTGGACAACGCTCCCGACCTTGCAAGAAGATTCCAGATTATGTCTATTCCCAACGTTTGCATTTTCAAAAACGGACAACTTGTGGACAGAGTAATCGGTTTGCGTGACGCAGACGAATTGCAATCCGTTGTGGAAAAACATCTGTAATAAATCCAAAAAAAAGGGCAGGTACGCAGTGTACCCGCCCTTTTGTTTTGCCTTTTTGCCGTTCGGAAACGGAGTTGTACAACGGCAAACTTGTAACACCGTTTCAGTTGGATTCAAACGGCAATGTCAGACTTTCAATGTTCAAAACTTCGCCCGAAGCCTGCAACAATACAAAGACTGTTCGTACGTCGGGAAGAGTGTAGTTAAAATACCTGCTACAAGGATAACGTTTGCGTGTGCAGTTGTAGTCGTAGTGCGTTGGTTTCGTGCTGCAACGCAGTCAACGTCAGTTGTAATAGCCAATTGGCAGGCAAACAGCGATGAAATTTCAACTGTCCGTATGATGTTTCCGACGTTGTACCCGACAACTATTTTAATCGTCCCTTGAAATTTGTGAGGCTACGACGCTTTTGAAAGCACAACGTCCCCTTCGGGAAAACCTATCTTGAAGCCTTGGAAACTGTGTCTTTCCCCTTGCAAAAACACCTCGAAAAACAGTTGTTCGTCGCCGTACTGCGTTTCCAAAACGTAACCGTTGCGTGTAAATGCGTAGCAGTCGGTAACTGCTAATTTCACGTTGTCGCCGTCAACAGTGGCAGTGAACGTAATTTCAAAGTACTGCTTGCAACGAGGACAGGAAATTTTGTTTTGTTGCATTTCAACCGACTTTGTAACAGGCGTGAGCGTGATTGTAAAATCCGCCAAAGTGTGGTGTATTCCTCTGCTCTCGTCGGAGTATTGCGCAGTTTGAGAAGTTGCGTAGGTTCCTTCTTCCAAACACATCAGCGGGTCGGTAATGTCCATGATGACAAAGTAGCCCGCAATGGCAAGCGCAACAATCCCGACGGCGCAAGCCAAAATTATCAATGCCGTTTTCAGTTTTCTGTTCTCAACCGCCATTATTCTCCTCCGCAAAAAAATGTTGAAAGTGCAAACGATATGTTTGCTTATAACTATTATACAACGTTTAGTTGTAATGTCAATACCAAAATCAAAAAAGCACGGTAATTTTATTTTTAATCAGCGGTTTTGCAAATTTTGAAAACATGCCGTCAATTTCCGTTTGAGGCACGATTTTTGACTGTTCAACCCTTCAAAATGTAACTGTGTTTTGCGCCGTGCTGAAAATGGGACGTATCGCAAATTAAAAACAGGGCGTTTCTTAAAAACGCCTTTGTCCGTTGCCCATATTCCAACTGCCGTTTTCCGTAGGTGGGGTTTTGAAAAGTGCAAAATTTTTTTTAAGAGGCAAGGAACAACGGGCTTGACGGTACGCCCGCAAGGTTTTCGGAAAAAAACCTTTGTACATTGTCCGTTGCCCGTATTCCAACTGCCGTTTTCCGTAGGTGGGGGTTTTGAAAAGTGCAAATTTATTTTCAAGAGGCAAGGAACAACGGCTTTGACGGCACTCCCGCAAGGTTTTTCGGGAAAAGCCTCTTGCGCATTGTCCGTTACGGTGTATTCTGCGTTTGTTTTTTGTACAAAAAAATTTTCAAAAGTTGTCTTTTTACGCTTAAATTGTTTGACGAAGTGCAACAATAGTACTATAATAATCCTAGTAAATCAGTAGGAATTGCAAATATGAAAATGTCGTCAAAAGCAAGATACGGATTGTACGTTGCCGTGGAGTTGGCAAAGAGGTACGCTACCAGCGAGGTGGTGCCTGTTTGCACCCTTGCACAGTGCACCGGCGTTACGGAAAAGTATCTGGAACAGATTCTTGCGTTAATGAAAAAACAAAACGTGGTGGTGGCTGTGCGTGGAGCCAACGGAGGCTACAAGTTGACAAATCCGCCGGAAAACACCACCGTGGGAAGCGTCTTGCGTGCTGTGGAAGACAATTTGGAAATTGTCGACTGTCTGCACAAAAACTGTTCCAACAAGTGCAAGTGCGTTTCGCACAATTTGTGGGCAAAACTGTACGACAACATCAATTCCTATCTTGACACAATCTCTCTCAAACAACTTGCGGAGGACAATGTATGAAAGTTTATCTTGACCATGCGGCAACAACACCGTGCGACAAGCGTGTGGTGGAAGAAATGCTGCCCTATTTTTCCGAGCATTTCGGCAATGCCGACAGTCAGCATTTTTACGGACGTGAAACGGCAAAAGCAGTGGCGGATGCCCGTGCATTTGTGGCGTCGGCAATAAACTGCGCTCCCAACGAACTGTACTTTACTGGAAGCGGTACCGAGGCGGACAACTGGGCGTTGAAAGGAGTTGCGCTTGCAAGAAAAAGCAGGGGCAATCACATAATAATTTCCGCCATCGAGCACCACGCAATACTCAATTCGGCGCAGTGGTTGGAAAACAACGGTTTCCGTGTAACACGTTTGCCGGTGGATTCCACAGGACTTGTGCATGCGGAAGATTTGGAAAAGGCAATAGACGACGAAACGACGCTTGTTTCCGTCATGTACGTCAACAACGAGGTGGGCACCGTTCAGCCGATAAAGCAACTTGCGGAAATTGCCCACAAACACGGTGCGCTTTTTCACAGCGACTGCGTTCAGGCAATGCCCTACATCAAAATAGACGTCAAGGAGTTGGGGCTTGACCTTCTTTCCATGTCGGGACACAAATTTTACGGTCCCAAGGGCGTGGGTGCACTGTACATCCGCAACGGCGTAAGACTGGACAAACTTATTTGCGGCGGCGGACAGGAACGTTCCCAACGTGGCGGCACTACAAACACGCCTGCCATTGTGGGTATGGCAAAAGCGTTGCAACTTGCCCTTGAAGAAATGGAACAAAACAACAAACACATGGCGTCTTTGAGAGACCATTTCGTGGAACGTGTACTTGCGGAAATTCCCTATGTGCGCTTCAACGGAAACACACAGCACCGTGTACCGTCGGTGGCAAATTTCAGTTTCGAATTTGTGGAAGGCGAAGGCATTTTGATGCTTATGGACTTCAACGGTATTGCCGTTTCCAGCGGTTCGGCGTGCAGTTCCGGCAGTCTTGACCCGTCGCACGTTTTGCTGGCAATGGGGGTACCCGTGGAAATATCTCACGGCTCCATCAGATTTTCTTTCGGCAAAGACAACACAATGGAAGAGGTGGACTACACAGTGGACAAACTCAAAGACACCATTTCCAAACTGCGTGTGATGTCGCCGCTGTTCAACGTAAAAACAGGAGGAACGTACAATGTATAACCAAAAAGTGCTTGACGCATTTGCTCATCCCAAAAACGTGGGAGTAATAGAAAACGCCGACGGCGAAGGAACCGTAGGCAACGCCACTTGCGGCGACATAATGAAAATCACTCTGAAAATAGAAAACGACGTCATCGTTGACGCCAAGTTTCAGACATTCGGATGCGCAGCCGCCATTGCCACAAGCAGCACCGCTACACAAATGGTAATAGGAATGACGGTGGATGAAGCATTGAAACTAACCAACGCCAAGGTGGTAGAGGAGTTGGAAGGTCTTCCTCCTCAAAAGATTCACTGTTCCGTTCTTGCGGAAGAGGCAATCAAAAAGGCTATCGAAAACTACCGTGATAAACAGCAACACAAAGAAGTCAAGGACAAAGAAATTCAATACGTATAATAGTTTTTTGTACATTTGAAGTAATTTGCACCGTGCATAAAAAACTTTCGTTGTTTCAAACTATTTGCAGAAAGTTGCAACGGAGGTATTATGAAAAAGTTTTTTATGGCTGTTGCTCTGGGTACGGCAATGGGACTGCTGATAAGCGAAGTGCCTGCCGTCAAAGACATGGTCGCCAAGGGCAAAAAGAAGGTTAAGAACCTTACAAAGTAAGTTTCGGGGTGTTTCACCCCGAAATTTTTTTGCCTTGACTTTTGTCAACGTTCAGGCGTTTTTACGCAGTTTCCTTTGGGAAATTCATTAAAGATTTGCATGCAACGAGGCGTTTTAACGTGCGGTTTCAAATACAACGACAGGTTTCACACCGTGAACTGCAAGGCGTTTCAAAAAACATGCGCCCGCCTGTCGTTTGACTGCGTATCTTCCCTTTTGGGGGCACAGTGCCTTCCCAATTTGTCTTTTCCTGCAATTTGTACTTTTTATTTACAATTGCTCTGTTTTCCGCAGTTTGTCCGTTTGCTCAAAAATTTGCAGTTGTTTGCCCGATTGCTTTGTGCGACGGTGCACATTTGCAGTTTTTGCCGTACCGTCCTGCGTCCGAAGGGGGCTGCACAGAATATTTTTGGCAAAATGTGAAAAAATACTGTTGGAAAATTCTCATTTGTGTTACAATAAATATGTTATGGGAAGAGTAATGGCTTTGGACGTCGGCGACGTGAGAATCGGTGTTGCCGTGTCCGACTTGATGGGAATAATAGCAAATCCTTTGGAAACGTACACACGCAAGGGAGATGTGGCAAAAGACGCAATTTACATTGCCAATCTTGCCAAGCAGCATGAAGTGGACTTGTTCGTTTCCGGCTTGCCTTTGGGGCTCAACGGCAAGGAAAACGAGCAGACGCAAAAAACACGTGCTTTCATCGAGGAATTGCAGAAGCACACGGAAATTTCCGTGCGTTTCATGGACGAGCGTTTCACCACGTTAAGTGCCGAAAGGGTACTAATCGAGGGTAACGTCCGCCGTGAAAACAGAAAAAAGGTAATAGACAAGGTTGCCGCCACGATAATTTTGCAAAATTATCTGGACAGTAAGCGGTGAATCTTCGTTTTTGCCGTTTTTTGCAAATTGTTGCCCCAATTTGTTGCAATGCAACACTAAAAATAAACAGGGAGGAACTCTTATGGCTGAAAAGAAAAATCACGAATGCGATTGTGAAATGGAACACAAGCACACCTGCGATTGTCAGCATGACGACCACGATTGCGATTGTCATCACGATCACGACTGCGATTGCGGTTGCGAAACGGAAGACGATCTTGTAATTTTGCAGGACGAGGACGGAAACGACGTTTCCTATCACTACGTGTACAATATGGAACACGACGGCAAGGAATACGTATTTTTGCAGGCTGTGGATTGCGACGAGGACGAAGACGGAATAGAAATCTTCTCTTTGCAAACCACGGAGGAAAACGGCGAGTATTTCGACTTGCTGGACCCCGTCGACGACGATTTGTACGACGTCTTGTACAACAAGTTGATTGAAGTAGCCCAACAGGAAGACGACTGCGACTGTGATTGCGATAGCGACTGCGATTGCGACTGCGAAGACAAATAATTGTTAAGTGCGAAAAACAACGCCTGCGGAAAATCCGCAGGCGTTGTTTTTTAGGGAAAAACTATGTTTCAAAAAAAAGGGGGGACTTGTTAATTTGCCGTGAGGCATTCCTGTGTTATGGCAAGCGTCAGATTCAGCGTTTCGTTGCCTCTTTCAACGCAGTACACGATATTTTGTCCGTTGCGAGCGTTGAGCAGTGCGTCCGTCAGATGGTAACTGCGTTGTATTTGTGTGGTAACGTCGCCGACAGTTACGCTAACAAGCACGTCGCCAACCTGCACGATGCCGTCGGCAGGGCTGTTTGCGGAAACTTCCTTTACAGTCAGCCTTTCCACAATTTTTATTTTACCCGTGTTTTCGTCGATGATGGTGGTAACGGAGGTAACTTCAACGGTTATTCCCGTTACGGGACGCATTACCGTTTCGCAGGAATTGTCAGTGCAGTAGTACAAAATATTGTCGGCAACAGCCTTCACCAAATTGGAAGGAATGGCGTAGCCGATATTTTCGGCGGTGTTGGTGTTCATTTTGGCGTTTACCAAACCGATAAGTTCGCCCTGCGCATTGAAAAGACCTCCGCCGGAGTTGCCGGAATTTATTGCAGTGTCGGTGCGCATCACACGCAAAGTGATTGCCGTTTTGTTGTCTGCGCCCGTCATCGTGATGTTTTCGCTTGCAACGCTGATTATGCCGTTTGTAACGGAAATGCCTTCCGCTTCGGGGTTGCCCACGGCAACAACGGCTTGACCTGCCGACACGTTGTCGGAATTACTCAAATTTGCTGCGCACAGCGTTCCGTTTTGCGATGCGGACTTGACAAGTTCGTTTTGTTGCACACGCAGTACGGCAACGTCGTAGTACATCGAGCCTCCCACGTAGGTGGCGGGTATGGCGTAGTCGTTGTATTCCATTCCGTACAAAAACACGCAAATGTTGTCGCTTATTTTGTTGGAAGTGTTGCAATCGGCGTCGTACACAACATGGTAGTTGGTAACGATGTAGGCGGAGCCGTCGTTTTCCAAAATGTACACAACGCCGGAACCTGCCGAAGTGTAGTTTACTTCCTGCGACTGTTGCGGGAAAAACCAGTTGTTTCCGCTGCTTGTCTTGGTGAAAGAGCAGTACACGGAAACTACCGATTTCAGCGCAGTGTTGGATGCAAGTTGAATGTCCGTCTGACCTTCAACGTAGTAATTGTTGGTAGTTTGTTCCACCGTTGTTTCGTTGTAGAATGAATCCAGCCATTCTTGCTCCGTTCCTTCAAAGCCGTTTTGCACGGCAATTTCGTAGGCGGAAAGTCCGTTTTCTCCGATGAAACCGCACGCCGACAGTGAAACAGCCAGCGCAAGCGTCAAACAAATCAAAACAGACACGGTAATTTTTCTTTTCATATATCAGTTGTCACCTTCCTGCAACTTTTTTTTGAATTGTAGTTTTCCAATCTTAAAAGAAGTTTAATGTTGCAGTAATATAGACGGTTTTTTCGGAATTTTCGCAAAAAAACGGGCAAAAACTTACATTGCGTTTGACGCAACTTCCTGCCGTGGTTTTGCGTCTTACCGTTTGTTTGGATTCTCGGTAAAAGTTTGTTTTATTTCCCCGAGCAATACTGTGTTGTTGCAATTTATTGTGTGCGGTGTTTTTTTTGTATGTAGAAGTGCAAACAAGTTGACGTTTTTATGTAAAAAAAGCAAGGTATTTTCCCGAGCAAAAACTGCGGTTGTTGCAAAGTTTTGTACGGTGTTTGTTTTGTATTTAGATGCAAAACAGGTTACTGTTTCTTCGGCAAAAAGTTTGTTGAAAATAGTGGTAAAAAAGTAATTTGCATTTGTTGCAAAAACAAAAACGTTGTGCTATAATCTATTAGGTTTAATTCGCATTTGTGCAAGATTTGCCCGCTGTGCCGTGTTTGCCGCACGGTTTCGGACAGAGTTGACGGCGCAAAGAGGTTAAAAACAACAAAAAAAAGGAGAATAAGAAAAAATGGCAGTTGTATCTATGAAACAACTTCTGGAAGCAGGCGTGCATTTCGGTCACCAAACCAGAAGATGGAACCCCAAAATGAAAAAGTATATCTACACCGAACGTAACGATATACACATCATCGACCTTCAACAAACGTTGCCCCAAACGGAAGTTGCGTACAAATTCGTGCGTGACATTGCCGCCGAAGGCAAACCCGTGCTGTTTGTAGGCACCAAAAAGCAGGCTCAGGAAGCCATCAAGACGGAAGCGGAACGTTGCGGAATGTACTACATCAACAACCGTTGGCTTGGCGGCACACTGACAAACTACAAAACAATCAAATCCCGTATCGAAAGACTCAACAAAATCAACCAGATGGAAAAACTTGGCGAACTGGACGTTCTGCCCAAGAAAGAAGTTGCCAAAATGTTGGAAGAAAGAGACAAACTTCAAGCCAACCTCGGCGGCATCAAGGATATGAAGGGAATGCCCGGCTGCATCTTCATTGTTGACCCCAAAAAGGAATCCATTGCAGTTTCGGAAGCACACGCTCTGAACATCCCCATCGTTGCAATTGTTGACACAAACTGCGACCCCGACCAGGTAGACGTGGTAATACCCGGCAACGACGACGCAATCGGCGCAATCAAACTTATTGCTTCCATCATCAGCGGAGCGGTCATCGAAGCCAAGGAAGGCACGGTAATGACGGCACCGGAGGATGATGAAACAAAGACGAATACTACTGTTGACGAGGAGACGAACAATGGCTAATTTCACAAGTCAGGACGTAATGAAACTGCGTGAGCAAACAGGCGTTGGAATGATGGACTGCAAAAAGGCGTTGGTACAGACGGACGGCAATTTCGAAGAGGCCATCAAGTATCTGCGTGAAAAGGGAATGGCAAGCGCTGCCAAGAAGGCAAGCCGTGTTGCCGCCGAAGGTCTTGTAAAGTGCGTTGTTGCCGCCGACAAAAAGAGCGGTGTTGCAGTGGAAATCAACTGCGAAACGGACTTTGTTGCAAGAAGCGACCAATTTTTGGAACTGATTGCTCACATTGCAAACCATTTGCTTCAATCCAACGCTACTACGGTGGAAGAAGTGCTTGCAGAACCCTACTACCTTGACACAACAAAGACAATCAGCGTGCTTATTGCCGAAGCAACGGCAAGTATCGGAGAAAAAATTTCTCTGCGCAGATTCACCAAGTACGTTTTGGACGGAAACGGTATTGTTGCAAGTTACATCCACATGGGCGGAAAAATCGGCGTTTTGTGCCAAATCAGTTGCGAAAACGCAACGGCTCCCGCTTTGCAGGAACTTGCATCCAACATCTGCATGCAGATTGCCGCAAGCAAACCGCAGGTAATCAACATTGCCGACGTGGACGCTTCGCAACTTGCTTCGGAAAAGGAAATTCTGACGGCGCAAGCCAAAAACGAAGGCAAGCCGGAGGCTGTCATCGTAAAAATGGTGGAAGGACGCATCCACAAGTACTACAAGGAAGTTTGCCTTCTGGAACAGGAATACGTGCGTGATTCCTCTCTTGCAGTCAAAAACGTAATTGCCGATTGCGCAAAGAGCATCGGAGCAACCATCACGGTGGACAAGTTTGTCCGTTACGAAATGGGCGAAGGCATTGAAAAGCGTGTGGACAATTTTGCCGAAGAAATTGCCGCACAGTTGAAAGGCGTTCAATAATTTTCAAACAAGGGGGGGGGGAACAATAGAGGTATTGTTCCCCTTTTTTCAAATTAAGTTTGCGAGGTGTGGTATGGCGAAGTACAACCGAATACTTGTCAAGGTGAGCGGAGAGGCGCTTGCCGGCAAGGACGGACACGGAATAGACAACGACGCTGTTGTGAAAGTGGCAAAAGAACTGTCGCTTGTTGCGGACGGCGGCGTGCAGGTTGCGGTAGTTGTGGGCGGAGGCAACTTCTGGCGAGGACGCACAAGTAACAATATGAACAGAGTTGTAGCAGACCAGATAGGAATGCTTGCAACGGTGATGAACGCCCTTGCTTTGGGGGACGCTCTTTCGCAGTGCGGCGTGGCAAACAAGGTGTATTCCGCCGTTACCGTGGACAAAACGCTTCCTTGCTACATTGCAGGCGACGCCGTAAAGGCTTTGCAGGAAGGCAAAGTGGTGGTGTTTGGCGGAGGAACGGGCGCACCCTTCTTTTCCACAGATACTGCCGCCGTATTGCGTGCCTGCGAGGTGGGCGCACAAGCAGTAGTTTGCGCCAAAGCGGTGGACGGCGTGTACGACAGCGACCCCAAACTCAACCCCAATGCCAAAAAGTACGACGAAATTTCCTTTGACAAGGTAATTGCCGACAATCTCAAAGCGTTGGACGTTACCGCAATGGCAATGTGCCGTGAATACAACCTGCCCGTGTTGGTGTACCACAACGAAGAGCCAAACGGGCTTGCAAGAGTGCTTAACGGGGAAAAGTTGGGAACAATAATCAAATAGGTATTGAATTTTGCGCTGTTTTGTTGTAAAATTATTGCATAAACTAACTACGTACAGGAGAATATTATGAACTACGCAACCCCTCAAATAGAAGAACTGTTTCTTACTTTCGAAACGGAGTGCGAAAAAGCGATAGAGTACACCAAAAACGAGTACAACCTTATGCGTGCGGGACGTGCCAATCCCAAACTTGTGGAAGGCATCAAGGTGGACTACTACGGAGCAATGACCCCGATAAATCAGATGGGCAACATTTCCATTCCCGAGCCGAGATGTCTGGTAATTTCTCTGTGGGACAAGTCGGCTTTGAAACTTGTGGAAAAGGCGATATTGTCCGCCAACATCGGCGTTACTCCGCAAAACGACGGCACGGTAATACGTTTGACTTTCCCGGTACTCACCGAAGAACGTCGCCGTGATCTGGTAAAACAGGTGAAAAAACTTGCCGAGGACACCAAAGTGGTGTTGAGAAACGCCCGCAGGGACGTCATGGACGGACTCAAAAAGGAAAAGGCGACAAAAACCGTTTCCGAGGACATCATTTCCGATTGCGAAAAGGAAGTTGACAAACAACTTGCCAAGCAAATTGAACTTGTGGACAAACTTGCCAAAGAAAAAGAAACAGACGTAATGTCCGTGTAACGGCAATGAATACAAATGAACTTATCGGACTTGAAGTTTGCCAAGCCAAGGAATTGTTGACGGTTCGGGGCGAAACAAACTTCAAGTTTGTTTATTATACGGACAGAAAACAGCAAAAATTTGACAAGGAGATTGTAACGGCGGTAAGAGAGGACAACGGTTGTCTGCAACTTATCGTGTGCCGTTACCTGTTTGAAGTTTGAACGTTCCTTCTCATGTCGCCATTGTCATGGACGGCAACGGAAGGTGGGCAAAAGCCAAAGGACTGCCCCGTGTGGAGGGACACAAAAAAGGGCTTGCCACCGCCGAAAAAATCATCAATCATGCCGTGGAAAGGGGTGTAAAGTACCTCAGTCTGTACGTCTTTTCCACGGAAAACTGGAAACGCCCGAAGGGGGAAATTGCGGCGTTGTTTTCTCTTGCGGAAAAGTATCTCAACGGATTTGAAAAATTCTGCAAAGACAAAATCCGTGTTGTGGTTTCCGGCAACATCGGGGAACTTCCCCCTAAACTTGCAAAAAAAATAGAGGAAATGCAGCAAAAAACCGCATCTTTTGACGCTATCTGCGTCAATTTGTGCATAAACTACGGTGGCAGGGCAGATATCGTCCAAGCGGCGCAAAAAGCGTCGCAAAGCGGCGAAATCACCGAGCAGTCCATTGCCCGAAACCTGTACAACTCATTTATTCCCTGTCCCGACGTCATTGTGCGAACGGGCGGACAAAAAAGACTGTCCAACTTTCTGCTGTTTCAGGCAGCGTATGCCGAACTGTACTTTTCCGACATACTCTGGCCCGACTTCACACCTGCGGATTTGGACGAAGTAATTGCCGACTACGGCAGCCGCACACGCAGTTTCGGCGGAATAGTGTGAGTATTGCGGTTTCTACAGCGGAGGAAAACTTATGTTGAACAAAAAAACTCTTGCCAACAGAATTGTGGTGGGAGCGGGGGTTTTTGTGGTTCTGATAGGAATGGTGCTTCTGGACGTATTCCTGCCCAACTTCAAAAGTAACCCCAACGCTTTGAAAGTTGTCAGCGGAAGGTCGATAAACGCCGTGATAATTTCCGTGCTTATCTGGCTTTCGGTAATAGAAATGCGCCGTGCAATAGGCAGAGAGCGTATTCCCGACTGTTTCAGTTGGATTTTGTGGTTTTACGCAATCGGTCTGGGCGTAACGTACAGCATGTTCGGATTTATGGGGATAATTTTCCTCACTCTTCTGGTGTTTGTTGCGGCAACGATAACAGCGCTGTGGGCAAACAGGGTGGACAGTCTGATGTACATTGCCTACATGTTGGTGTACCCGGGATTGTTCATGGCGGCATTGCTGTATCTCAACCGTTGCGCAAGCACTTTCCCCATTGTGGAAGGTAACCCCCTGCTGGACTACCTGGAATACGACATCTGGCAGTATTTCGGCGAAAGACAAGGTTCGCAACTGTTGCCCTACAACGCAATAAGCCTTGCTTTGGTGTTTGCCGTGTCCACTTTCACCGACGTGTTTGCGTTTTTTGTGGGAAGTATTTTCGGAAAACACAAACTGTGCGAAAAAATCAGCCCCAAAAAGACGGTGGAAGGTGCAATCGGCGGCGTCGCAGGCGGTGCCATCGGTTCGCTTTTGGTTTATTTGCTGTTTGACCAGTTCAAGGTGTTCGGGGCGCATTTCGGACTGACCTACGAAGGACTGGGGCTCAGCACCTTTTCCGTTGCGGCAACCTATGCCGTCATCGGTCTTTTCGGTTCGGCAATGACGCAGATTGGCGACTTGCTTGCCAGCATGGTCAAACGCTACTGCGGCATAAAAGATTACAGCCGAATTCTTGGCGAGCACGGTGGGATAATGGACCGTTTTGACGGCATAATGCTCAACGCCGTGTTTGTGTCCTTTGTGTTTATGTTTATTATATGATGAAAAAAGTTGCAGTTTTGGGAAGCACAGGTTCTGTCGGCAGTCAGACTGTGCAGGTAATACGGGAAAATCCCGACAAGTTGAAGGCAGTTTCGCTTGTCGCTTTTTCCAACGGCGAAAAACTTGCCCGACAAGCGGAAACTCTCGGCGTTACCTGCACGGGTCTTATTTCCGAAGACAAAAATTGTCTTTTCAAAGCAGTGGAAAACTGCGATGTCGCCGTGGTTGCCACCAAAGGCATAACGGCGTTGCAAACGGTGCTGTACTGCCTGCAAAACGGGGTGGAAGTAGCCCTTGCCAACAAGGAAGTGCTGGTTTGCGCAGGCAGGCTGGTGCGTGAAACGGCGGAAAAGTACCACGGAAAAATTTTGCCCGTGGACAGTGAACATTGCGCAATAACGCAGTGTCTGCGAGGCGGTAAGGCGGAAGACGTGGACAAAATACTGCTCACCGCAAGCGGAGGACCTTTTTGGGACTACTCCGCCCGACAGTTGAAAAGGGTAACGGCGAAAGAGGCGTTGCAACACCCCAACTGGAACATGGGACAAAAGATAACGGTGGACAGTGCCACAATGATGAACAAAGCGCTGGAAGTAGTGGAAGCGCATTGGCTTTTTGACGTACCTACGGACAAAATTCAGATTGTGGTGCACCGTCAGAGCGTGGTTCATTCCATGGTGCAATGGAAAAGCGGCAGCGTGTCGGCGCAGTTGGCGTATCCCGACATGAAGTTGCCCATTCAACTTGCCCTGATAGGCGAAGGAAAGTGCAACATTCCCAAACTGGATTTTGAAAACCTTTTACAACTGACTTTTCAAAAGTGCGATTTTGAAAGATTCCCCTGTGCAAGGTTGGGATATGAAATGGAAAACTATCCCGAACTGTGCCTGACAATCATGAACGGCGCAAACGACGTGTGCGTGCAAAATTTTTTGCAGGGTAATTTGCCCTTTGACAAATTTTACGACGTAATTACACGCTGTGTGGAAAACTTCGCCTGCATTGTCAGCGGCGAACAACTTTCCGTGGAAAACATTGTAAAGTACGACGCCGCATCACGCAAATTTGCTCAAAAAATTGTAAACGAGGTAGTATGCTGACATTACTTGCAAGTGTATCTTCGGTGCTTACCACAATAGGCAACCTGTTGTTGGCTTTTGTGGTACTGATGATAATGATTACTATTCACGAATTCGGACACTACACCGCAGGAAAACTGCTTAAATTCAGAATAAACGAGTTTTCCATAGGCATGGGTCCGAAAATATTTTCCAAAACCAAAAAGAACGGCGAAAAATTTTCCCTTCGTGTTTTGCCTCTCGGCGGTTACTGCGCCTTCGACGGAGAGGACGGCGAGGCAACTGAAGGCTCTTTCAACAGTCAAAAACCGTGGAAACGGCTCATAGTGCTGTTTTCGGGAGCGTTTTTCAACTTTCTTTCGGCGATTTTGGTGTGCATTCTGCTGTTCGGCGTATACGGTGAAACGGTGGCTGTGGTCAACAAGGTGTACGACTACGCACCGGGCATAAACAGACAGTTGCAACAGGGGGACATAATTTACAAAATAAACGGCAAAAACGTTTTTGTTTTGGACAATATCTCCCGCTACATGGACGACGAAATGTCCGTTACCGTCATTAAACCCAATGGCGAGCAGGTAACCTACGAGGGCATCACCCGTCAGGAATACTATTCCTTCACCGTTTCTTCGGTGGAAGGGGAAATTACCTCCGCCGACGGCACCGTTCTGAAACAGGGCGACTTGCTGTACCGCCTTGACGGACATCTGTTGTACAACAAAAACGATTGGAACACCTACCTCAACCAAGCAGGCGAAACATGCACGGTAACGGTGATGGGGCAGGAGGAAAAGGAATTTGTGCTGACCAAAAGTCAGGCGCAGAGTCTTGGCGTTACGGAAAGTTGGTACAAAGGAATAGGCATTTCCGTTAGTTACCAAACGCACAAATTTTCCTTCGGCACTGCGCTTTTGCGTGTTTTTCCCTATTGCGGCGAGGTGGCATTGCTCATCTGGCGCACCCTTGGCGGATTGTTCACTGGGGCGGTGGGAATGGAAAGTCTGGGCGGTCCCGTTACTACGATAGCAATGACGGCGGAAATAGTGTCCTACGGCTTTGCTTCGGTGCTTTCCCTAATTGTGTTGTTTTCCGTCAACTTGGCGGTGTTCAATTTGTTGCCCGTGCCTGCGCTTGACGGGTGTCGCATGGTGTTTGTTCTGATAGAGTGGATTGCCGGCAAACCCATCAACCGAAAGGTGGAAGCCTACATCAACGGCATTGGTTTCGTGCTGCTGATAATTTTTGTAATATTGGTGGATTTGCTCAAATTGTAGCATACGTATTGACAAATATTGTACCAAAACGCAACTTGTTGCGTAAGAAAAAGAATGAAAAAACTTGTTGAAAACAAAAAATTGAAGTTTGGCGACGGCAACGTCAGCGTGCAATCCATGACGGATTTGCCCGTTTGCGACGTGGAAAACACCTGCCTGCAAATTCGCCGTTTGGTAAGCGCAGGTTGCGACATAGTGCGCATTGCCGTCCCCAATACAAAATCGGCGGAGTGTTTCCGCACGGTGAGGGACACCTTTTCCAATTTGCCTTTGGTTGCCGACATTCACTTCGACTACCGTCTTGCCATTGCCGCAATGGAAGCGGGGGCGGACAAAATCCGCATAAACCCCGGCAACATTGCCAAACGTCAACTTGACCAAGTCATTGCCTGCGCCAAGGCAAACGACGTCATAGTGCGTTTGGGCGTCAACGGCGGTTCGGTAAACAGGGAAACGCTTGCCCTTTGCCAGGGTGACAAATGCGAGGCGTTGTACCGAAGCCTGAAAGAATACGTCAACTACTTTGAAGACAAAAACTTCAACAAACTTGTGCTTTCGGTGAAAAGCAGCGATGTCAGGGAAACGGTGGCGTTGAATCAAAAAATAGCAACCTTGAACTATCCCGTTCATTTGGGGGTAACGGAAGCGGGACCCGTACAGCAGGGAACAATCAAAAATGCCATTGGTATCGGCGCATTGCTGTTGCAGGGCATAGGGGACACAATCCGTGTGTCGCTGACGGGAGACCCCGTTGCCGAAGTGGAAGCGGGCAAACAAATTTTGCGTGCATTGGGATTGAGAAAGGGCGTTTCGTTTGTGTCCTGTCCGCAATGCGGCAGGTGTTCCGTCAATTTGCAGCAAGTGGCGGGTGAAATTTTCAACTACGTCAAAGATGTGGACAAAAACCTGAAAATAGCCGTGATGGGGTGCGAGGTGAACGGACCGGGAGAGTGTAGCGACGCCGATTTGGGCATTGCCGGGGCAAACGGTAAGTTTGTGTTTTTCCGTTACGGCAAAAAATACAAAACCGTCGACGCCGACGTTGCGGTGGAAGAATTCAAAAGAGAAATAGATTCGTTGGTAAAATGCTTGTAGAAAAACTTTGGCAAAAATTCCCCGATATGCAGGATTTGCGTGTCAGGGACATACGTGTGGACAAGACGCAAAAAAAAGTGTTTTGCGTCCTTTCCTACCCCGACATGGTAAACGTCAAACCGCCTGAAAGGGCGGCGATTCGTGGCGCCGTGGCGGAAAGCGTGCCAAAAGGGTACCGCTACGACGTTCAACTTGTTTCCGACGTTTTCAACGAGCGCAGCCTGACTGCGACGTTAGCCGACCTTATCAAACGTCGCTATCCTCTTTTTGCCCACGTATGCGGAAAAATTGCCGTAAGCAAAGTTGCGGAAAGACACTTTGCCGTTACATTTTCCGTCAACGAAACCACCAAAAAGAATATGGAAGTGGCGGACTTTTTGTCGCAACTGCAACAGTTTTTTGAAAGTTACACCTGCTACGAGGTGGAGTTTGCCGTTGCCGTCGACAAAACGCTGCAAATGCAAAAACCCGACCTTGCCGAGCAGGAACGTCTGGTGCATCTTGCCGTAAACAAGGAACTTTTGAAACCTCAACGCTTTTTCAACGTTACCGACGTGCAGAAACACATAGGAAAGGAAATAAACACCAAGCCGATGTACATTTCCGACGTTCGCAAACCGATGGACAGTTGCGTGCTGTGCGGTAAAATTTCCGAAAAGACGTTGCGTGCCGCCAAAAACAACACGGTAATGCAAATTTGCAAGTTCAACCTCACCGACGGTTCGCTTGCCACAATGCCTTGCATAATGTTTGTGCGTTTTAATATCGAAGATTTTGAAACCATCAAACAAACCACCAACAAGCCCGATTCCGAAGTGGCTACCATAAGCAAAAAGCAACGTCTTGCCAACGAAAAAAAGATGAAAATGCTGATGTTTCTGACAAACGGTCTGGAAATTTTGGTACGTGGCAAGGTGGTGTACAGCGACTTTTCCCAACGGTTGGAAATGCACGTGTACGACATTTGTACGTGTAGGATTCAACCTGTAGCAATGCAACCCGTGCTGGAAAGGCAAACGCCGCAATTTTACACTTTGGTGTTTCCGCAACCCGTGGAGGAGTACCGACAACTCTCTTTTACCAACTGGCAGGAAAAACCTTCCCTTCTTACGGGCAAAAACTGCGTGGTGATGTACGCCAACGTTACGGGGTACAACGTTACCAAAGACAAAATTTATTCGCTGTGCTGTTTCCGCCTTGTGGACGGACACATTCGTGAAAAGTTTGCAACGCTAGTTATGCCGGAAACGGATTTGAACGACCAGCAACTGAAAGACGCCAACGTCACTGTAAAGCAACTTATGCTCAGCCCCACTTTGACGGAAGTGGTGCCGGATTTGTTCAAGTTCACACACGGTGCCACGCTTGTGGGAATGGACCTGCCTGCGTTGGTGCAACTGCTAAACTACTACGGCGCACCCATAGGCTACAACTTCAAAAACGACATTGTAAGTCAGACGGAAATGCTGGCGTCGCTGTTTGAAAACAGCACCTACGACGTGCGACCTTCCTACCTGCAACTTAAAGACGTGGCAAAAGCGTTGAAACTCAACTGCAACGTGTCTTCCGATTGCAGGGAAAAAGCATCGGCAATGGCAAAGATAATGTCTTTGCTTGCACAGCACGCCAAGTGATTGCTTGCCCGATGAGTTTTTCGCAAAATACCTTTACAGTTTTTGCGTGCGTACTGCGTGCGCCAACAGAGGGGCGTTGCGTAAAGCGTAAAATGTTTTTGGCTTTCGGTTTTTCCTTTTTCCCGTTAAAATTGAAAAATTTTCGCCTTTCGGGGAAAATTTGCTTCAAAAACGGGAAAAAACAGTAAAAAACTGCCCTTTACGTGGTATTTTATTTATATTTATTTAATAAAACCGTTGTCAAAGGCAGTTTGATGTGGTATACTAGTACCACACGGAATTGCGTGGTATGCAACTAACTTAACAGTTTTTTTCGTACACACAATTTTTTCGCCTAGTTAAATTACTTTACGCTAAGGTGAGAGTGGAGTTTTTCTCCGCTCTCTATTTGTTTGAAAGGGGGTTTTCATGGGAAAGGTAGCGGATCAGGTTTTGCAACTTGTGCAACCCATTGCTCGTTCGCTGGGGCTGGAAGTGCTGGAAGTGCTGTACGAAAAGAAATTTGACGGAATGAATCTCACCGTCGTCATCGACAAAGAGGGGGGCGTTTCCATCAACGATTGCGAAGCGTTGCACCGTGCGATAGACGAACCGTTGGACAAACTTGACCCCATCGAAGGTTCCTACACGCTCAACGTGTCCTCGCCGGGCATCGACCGCCCGTTGAAGTTGGATTGGGACTACAAGCGCAATCTGGGCAAAAAGATATCCGTCAAACTGTACAAGCCCGTCGACGGCAAAAAGACATTTCAGGGCGTGCTGGAAAGTTACGACGACAACAGTTTCGTACTTGACACGGGCAACAAAAAAATTACATTCATCAAAAAAGAAACGGCGCAGGTTTTGCCGATAATAGAATTCTAGGAGGAAACAAAAATGACCAGCAAAGATTTTTTTCTGGCTCTTGACGAATTGGAAAAGGAAAAAGGCATAAGCAAAGAAAAGGTGATAGAGTCGTTGGAAACGGCTTTGGCAATCGCCTGCAAAAAGAACTTCGGCGAAGCGTCCAGAGTGGTGGTGAAAACCAACCCCGAAAAATTTTCCATTCGTGTGTTTATCAGCAAAACGGTTGTGGAAGAGGTTGTCGAGCCGGAAAGTCAGATTTCTCTTGACGACGCACGTGAAATAAAGAAATCCTACAAATTGGGCGACGAAGTGCTTACGGAACTTGACCCACGCACTTTTGGCAGAATTGCGGCGCAAAATGCCCGTCAGGTAATCATCAACAGCCTGCATCAGGCGGAAAAGGACGTAACGTACAATCAGTTTGCCGATAAGGAATCGGAACTTATCGTGGGCGTTGTTTCCCGTGTAAAGGAAGACGGCACCATCTACGTGGAAATAGGCAAAAACCAGATGGAAGGCGTGCTTACCGTGCAGGAACAGATTCCCGGCGAAAAATTTCAGGCAGGCGACCGCATCAAAGTGCTGGTAAAGCGTGTGAGAGACAGCGTCGGCGGAACGCAGGTAATGCTTTCCCGTGCCAACTACATGTTTATCAAACGTCTTTTCGAAAACGAAGTGCCGGAAATACGTGCGGAAATAGTGCAAATCAAAAACATCGTGCGTGAAGCGGGCTTCCGCACCAAAATGGCTGTGTATTCCACCGACCCCGACATCGACGCCGTGGGCGCATGCGTGGGCAACAAGGGTGCAAGAGTAAACGCCATAGTTTCGGAAATCGGCGGTGAAAAAATCGACATCATTCCTTGGAGCAGCGACATTCTGGACTACATCGCAAGGGCGCTTTCTCCCGCAAAGGTACTCATCGTGCAGGCGGACGAGGACAAGAAGGAAGCAAAAGTCATTGTCCCCGACGAAAAACTTTCCCTTGCAATAGGCAAGGAAGGACAAAACGCACGTCTTGCCGCACGTCTGACAGGCTGGAAAATAGACGTCAAGTCCTACACGGCTGCAATGCAAAGCGGAATGTTTGACGACATTCACGAAAACGAAGAGGGCTGATGATGGCAAAACAAACCCGAATACCCGAAAGAATGTGCGTGTCCTGTCGGCAGATGAAACCCAAAAACACTCTTTTTCGTCTTGTGTGCAGTGAAAACGGTGTTTTTCTGGACGTTACCGGCAAGGTTAACGGACGTGGTTTGTACGTTTGCAAGTGCAGCCAATGTGTGGAAAAATTGCGCAAAAACAAAGGCGTGGAAAAAAACTACGGACCTTTGGGCGAAGATTTGTTTTTGCAGTTGGAGAAGGTAATTGAAGAGCAAAATTGAATCGTACATCGGTTTTGCAATCAAAAAAGGGTCGGTTGTGTTTGGATGCGACAGCATCGAAAGGTACAAAAAGAAAATTTTTGTGCTGCTTGAAACGCAATCGCTTTCCCCAAACTCACGCAAAGTAATGGAAAAGTGCAGCGTAAAATTTGATTGCAAACTTTTTGAAATCGAAGATTTCGACTTTTTGAAGAATAAAAACTGTAAGGCTTTGGCAATTTGCGACAAATCGCTGGCGGATGCCATTGTCAAAGTGAAGGAAGCGGAGGATAAGAATGGCGAACACATCAACTAATCAAGGCAAAGGTTTTGAAAATGTAAAAAACATCAAAATCAATGTTCTGGACGTTGCCAAAGAATTGCAACGTAAAGCGGAGGCAATTCAGAAAAAGGCAGGCGCCCTTTCCGCAACCATAAAACTGCGTGATGCGGAGTTTGCCGTCAAGCAGGAGGTTGTTTCGGAAGAGGTTGCCCCGCAACCTGCGGCAACGGAAGAAGTGGCACAGCCGCAACCCCGTGCGGAAGAAACTTCCCTTCCCGAAAAGCAGCAGCCTGCCAAAGAGCAGGAAAAGGTTGCCGAAAAGGCTCAACCGCAAAAGCAACAACCTGTCGCCAAACCGCAGGTTGACGTTGCCGATACGCAAAAACAGCAACCCAAGGCGGAAGCGCAACCGCAACCCAAAAAGGAAGAATCCGTCGCCAAGGTGGTTACCACCATCGAAAACGGCAGAGAGGTGAAAACCTACACCGACGAAAAGGGCAACGTGCGTGTAAGAAAGTTTTTGGACACGTCCTCTTTACGGCGTCCATCCACGCCACGCACCGACGGCAACGCCACGGGCAAAACGCAACGTCCTCAAAGACCCGCAGGCGAATTCGGCAAACGTCCGCAACAGCAAAACGCTTTCGGTAAAAATACGGAGGCGGATTCCCGTCCCTCTTCTTCCAGACAGCAACCCAAGCGCACGTTTGTGCCTGCAATGGACATTCCCCGTGCCGAACCGCAAAAAAGTTACGGCAACAAAAACAAAACAAAGGAACATCCCGACGAAAAGCGCATTTCCGGCAAAAAGGCGTTGCTTACAAGAGATTACTCTGCCGATTACGACGAAGACAGGATTGTAAGAAAGGCACGCACCAAAAAGACGGAAGCCTCACGCCCCGTTGCGGTGCAAAAAATTACCAACGCCGTTGTGAACAGTCAGGAAGTGCCAATCAAAACGCTCAGCGAAAAAATCGGCGTTCCGGTAGCAACGATAATTTCCCAACTGTTCAAGGAAGGAATTATGAAAACCATCAACGACACGGTGGATTTCGACTACGCAGCGTACATCGCAAGTTTGCATGACGTAACGTTGGAACTTAAAATGGACAAGACGGCGGAAGAAATCATTGCCGATTCCGAGCAGGACGACGGTTTGGAAAACGACACCAAGCGTCCTCCCATCGTAACGGTAATGGGACACGTCGACCACGGCAAAACGTCTCTTTTGGACGCTATCCGTCACACCAACGTAACCGGCGGCGAAGCGGGAGGCATCACACAACACATCGGTGCCTACACGGTTACCGTCAAAGGCGAACAGATAACCTTCATCGATACCCCTGGACACGCAGCCTTCACGGCTATGCGTGCAAGAGGCGCTAAAATTACCGACGTTGCAATAATAGTTGTGGCTGCCGACGACGGAGTGATGCCTCAGACCATAGAAGCCATCAACCACGCCAAGGCTGCCGACGTTTCCATTATCGTTGCAATAAACAAGATGGACAAACCGCACGTCGAACCCGACAGAGTAAAACAGCAGTTGACGGAATACGGACTGCTTGCCGAGGAATGGGGCGGCGACACCATAATGGTGCCTGTTTCCGCCAAGACGGGCATGGGATTGGACACCTTGCTGGAAAGCGTGTTGCTGGTAACGGAAATAAAGGAATTGAAAGCCAACCCCAAAAAGCGTGCCACAGGTACTGTTTTGGAAGCCAAGTTGGACAAGGGCAGAGGTCCCGTCGCCACAATTCTGGTGTCCAACGGTACTTTGAAAATAGGCGACAGCCTCATTGCAGGTTCTGCAACGGGCAAAATCCGTGCCATGTTTGACGACAAGGGCAGAAAAGTCAAGAGTGCAGGTCCTTCCATACCTGTGGAAGTACTGGGATTTTCCGAAGTGCCTCAGGCAGGAGATTACATGTACGTTGCCGACGAAAAGTTGGTGAAGAAAGCGGCGGAAGAACGCAAAAACAAACTCAAACTTGAAAGCGCACGTCAGATGCCCGCCATGAATTTGGGCGATTTGTTCGGACGTATAAGCGAAGGACAACTAAAAACCTTGAACCTCATCATAAAAACCGACGTTCAGGGCAGTCTGGAAGCGTTGAAGAGCAGTCTGGAAAAAATTTCCAACGACGAAGTGAAGGTACGTGCCATTCACGGAGGAGTCGGCGGTATCAACGAAACGGACGTCATGCTTGCCAAGGCGTCGGACGCCATCATCATCGGTTTCAACGTGCGTGCCGACAACAACGCCAAGACGGTTGCGGAAACGGAAGGTGTGGACATACGTTTGTACAACGTAATCTACGACGCAGTGGACGACGTTACTGCCGCAATGAAAGGTATGTTGGCACCCAAATTCAAAGAAACTGTTTTGGGTAGCGTAGAAGTGCGTGAAGTATTCAAAATCACAGGCGTCGGAACTGTTGCCGGCGGATACGTAACCAGCGGAAAAGCCGTCAGAAACGGCAAAGTGCGTGTGTACCGCAACAACATTTCCATCTACGACGGAAACATCCTCGCCCTCAAACGTTTCAAAGATGACGTCAAGGAAGTCGCCGCAGGCTACGAATGCGGTATTTCCGTGGAAAACTACAACGACATCAAAGTGGGCGACGTGTTTGAAATTTATCAAATGGAAGAAGTGGCACAATGAGCAACAGAATAGAAAAACTCAACTCCTCTTTCAAAAGGGACATTGCCGAACTGTTGACCAAAAAGGTGAAAGACCCACGCATTACGGAAATGTTCACCGTGCTGGAAGTCGATTGCGACAAAGAACTTTCCACCGCCAAGGTGTACATCAGCGTGTTTTCCGCCGACGAGCAGAAAGCGGCTCAAACCTTTTTGGCAATTTGCGAAAGCGAACCCTTCATCCGCAGGGAAATTTCCCGCAAGATGCACATACGCAAAGTGCCGGAATTTCGTTTCCTGCCGGATACGTCCATGGCGTACGGTCAGAAAATAGAGGAAATACTCAATGAAATCAACAAAAAACAAAACGACGATTAAACAGGCTGCGGAAATTTTGAAAAACAGCGACGACATTGCGCTGTTTTCCCACATCCGTCCCGACGGCGACACCGTGGGGGCGGCGGTGGCGTTGTGCCTTGCGCTTAAAAAAATGGGTAAAAAGGCAAGCCTGTTTTGCAACGACCAACTGAGCGACGGTTTGCGCAAGTTTGACAAAACGGCGTTGTATTCCGATGTACTTTCGGGCAAATTCCGTCTTATGGTGGCGGTGGATTGCGGCGATTTGTTCCGTTTGGGAGAATTTGCCTCGGCGTACGACAGGTGTGCCGAAACAATGACAATCGACCACCACGGCGGAGAGTTTTTCTCCAAGTACAACTGTCTTGCGCACTACGCAAGCACCTGTCAGATGATTTACGAAATTTTGCAACTTCTTCCCGTGGAAATTGACGAAGAAATTGCAACCTATCTGTACATGGGGCTTTGCACCGATACAGGCAACTTTGCCAACAGCAGTACCGACAGCGCAAGTTTGTACATGGCGGGGGATTTGCTCAACAAGGGTGCGGACTTTTTGAAGGTCAACAGGGTGTTTTTCACAGACACCACATTTGAAGCCACACGTTTGCACGGCAGGGCTATGTCCCGTATGAGAAGTTACTGCGACGGCAAACTGATGGTAATTTTCATTACAGGGCAGGACCTCGAAGAGTTCAATTTGCCTGCCAACGTTTCCGAAGGTATTGTTCAATATGCCATTTCCGTGGAAACGGCGGTAGCGGGGGTAAGTCTTTGCGAATATTCGCCCAATTCCTTCAAGGTGAGCATGCGTGGCAAGGACTTCAACGTGAGAGATATCTGCCGTCAGTTTGGCGGAAACGGACACCTTGTGGCGGCAGGCTGCATGATAAACGGCTTGATTGAAGACGTAATAGAACGCATAGTGCGTGCCGTCAGCATTGCGTTAGAGCAAGCATGAACGGTTTTGTAAACGTGTTGAAGCCCGTTGGGGCAACGGCAAGCGACGTGGTGGTGTGCGTCAGGCACGCTTTGAAGGAAAAAGCGGGGCATCTTGGAACGTTGGACCCAGGTGCAAGCGGCGTTTTGCCCGTTGCGGTGGGCAAAGCCACACGTCTTTTCGACTTTCTGACGGACAAAGTCAAGTATTATCGGGCATTTTTCACCTTTGGCAAAACAACCGACACGTTGGATTCCTACGGTGCGGTTACAGGCAAAGGGACAGTGCCTGCGGAAGAAGAATTGATTGCCGCATGCGAAAAACTGACAGGGGCAATCTGGCAAACGCCTCCCGCCTATTCGGCGCTGTCGGTTGGCGGAGTGAAAGCCTACAAACTTGCTCGCAGTGGCATTGACGTGCAACTTAAACAACGCAAAGTAACCGTTTTCGAGTTGAAATTGCTTCGCCGTCAATGTGAAGACACATTTGTTTTCGACGTAAAGTGCAGCGCAGGCACCTATATTCGTTCCATAGCAAGGGACATTGCCTCACTGTGCGGAACAGTTGCCTACATGAGCGGACTCATCAGGCTGCAGTCGGGGTGTTTCACCATCGAAAACGCCTACACGTTGGATGAAGTGCGTAGTCTGGGAGAAAAATGTCTGCTGGACGTAACCTACCCTCTTTCCGACGTGGAAAGTTGCGTTTTGCCCGACAACTTGTACGACGACCTGGATTTCGGCAGGAAAATTGCCTGTCCGTTTGAACATGGTTACAGAAAAATCTATTGCAGGGGACAACTTTTCGGTTTGGCAAAAAACGACAACGGAATTTTGAAACTGCAATATTACTTGAAAAATTTACAGGAAAATTAACAGTGGAAGTAATTTCATTACAGGACAAATACGCACAGCCGTTGGTACTGTGTTTGGGATTTTTCGATTGCATGCACAAGGGGCACAACCTGCTTTTGCAACAGGCAAAGCAAATTGCTGTGCAACAGGGCGCAAAAGTGGGCTTGTTCACCTTCCGCAACAATCACTTCAAAACGCTCAACCGCCCCACAAAACTGCTGTACACATTCGACGAAAGGTTGTATCTGTACGAAAGTCTGGGCGTAGACGTTGTGGTGTACGGCAACTTCGACAAACAGTTTATGTCCAGTTGCGGAGGGGATTTTTTGCGTCTTGTAGCCCGTTTCAACCTCAAAGGCGTGGTGTGCGGTGCCGACTACACTTGCGGAAGCGATTTGATGTCGGCAATGCAGGTCAAGGAGTTTCTCAAAGACCTTTGTCCCGTGGAAGTGGTGAGTCTTGTTACGCAGGACGGCGAAAAGGTGTGCAGCAGCCTTGTGCGCAAACTGCTTTTGCAGGGGGACGTGCAAAAGGCAAACACATTTTTGTCCCAACCGTTTTTCTTTTTGGGAAAGGTTACCCACGGCAGAAATGTCGGCGAGAAGATAGGTTTCCCCACGGTAAACATTCCTTTGGATGAGGACAAAATTGCGCCCTTCGGAGTGTACGGCGGAAAAGTGTCTTGGCAGGGAGGCGAGGCTAAAGCCATCGTCAATGTCGGCACGAAACCAACTTTCGGTTGCAAGGACGCCAACGTGGAAGCGCATTTGTTAAATTTCGACGGCAGTCTGTACGGAGAAAGGGTGAAAATATCTCTCAACAGATTTTTGCGTCAGATACAAAAGTTTGCAGACGCCGATGAATTGCAGCATCAGTTGCAAAAGGACGTCGAGGCGGTGGAAAATGATTAAATTCGGTCCAAGCGGAAATTGTCAAAGGTTTTACGACGAGGGGCACAAGTCTACTGTGGAAGCGCCCAAGTGGTGCGCCGAACAGGGGCTTTTTGCCTACGAGTATTCCTTCGGAAGGGGAATAAACATCTCCGACAAAAAAGCCAACGAGATAGGCGAAGAGGGCAAAAAGTACGGGGTTGACATTTCCGTTCATGCGCCCTATTACATAAACTTTGCCAATCCGTCGGAGGAAATGGCGGAAAAATCCTACATGTACGTTATCAACAGCGGTTTGAAGGTGAAGCAGTTTTACGGCAACAGAGTGGTGTTTCACCCTTCGACGGTGGGAAAAATGACAAGAAGCGATGCTGTTGCGCTGACGCAGCAAAGGCTGAAAACGCTTGCGGAAAAAATACGTGAAAATCATTTGGACGACATTTGGTTTTGTCCCGAAACAATGGGGAAAATAAATCAGATAGGCAATGTGGAAGAGGTTACGGAATTTTGCAAAATAGCCGATTTCTTCCTTCCCACAATAGATTTCGGACACATCAACGCACGCACAATGGGAAGCCTCAAATGCGAGGATGACTTTGAAAAACTCGTCCTGCATGTAATAAACAATCTGGGAATGGAACGTGCTTCCAAAATGCACGTGCATTTTTCCAAAATAGAGTATTCTGTCGGCGGCGAAGTGAGACACCTCACCTTCAACGACACGGTATTCGGACCGGATTTTTTGCCTTTGGCAAAGGTTTTTGCCAAGTACAAAATGCAACCGGTGGTAATTTGCGAATCGGACGGCACTCAGGCGGACGACGCCCTAGAAATGAAGCGTCTGTACGAAAGCGTTTTGTAACGGAGGTTTTATGAAAAACACAGATAAACTTTTTGAATTGGCGCAGGTGGACGCCGTTTTGGTGATAAGCGACAAAAACAGAATGTACTTCACGGGGTTTGCTTCCACGTTTGGCTACCTTGTTTTGCTTAAAAACAACAAAAACGTGTTCATCACCGACCCACGCTACTTTGAAATGGCGCAAACGCTCAAAGACGACGGCGTGGAAGTGATGCAGATAGCCAACGGAATCAGCGGAATGAGCACCGTCCTTTCCATTTTGAAGGACAACGGCGTGAAGACGGTAGGCTTTGAAGACACGGAACTGACTGTTGCGGAATTTGAGGGAATAAAAACGTCCCTTTCCGCCTTCCAACTTGTGCCTTGCGGACAAAGTATCAATTTTGTGCGTGCCTTCAAGGACGAGCAGGAAATTTCCTACATAAAAAAGGCGCAGGCTGCAACGGACGCCGCATTTGCGCAGGTGTTGAAGGTGATTAAGGCGGGAATGACAGAAAAGGAACTTGCCGTGGAGTTGGAGTATCTTCTTGCCAAAAACGGCGGCGAAGGGCTTGCCTTCGACACGATAATCGCATCGGGCGTAAATTCCTCCAAGCCGCATGCGCACCCCACCGACAAGGTAATTGAAAACGGCGACCCCGTAACAATGGACTTCGGCGCAAGGTATCACGGCTACTGTGCCGACATGACAAGAACTGTTTTTGTGGGCGATCCCAGTGCGGAACTTCGCAAAATCTACAACGTGGTGCTTATGGCGCAATGCAACGGCATCACCAACGCCTATTGCGGAATGGGCGGCAGAGAGTTGGATTCCTACTGCCGTGAAGTAATCAAGGCAAACGGCTACGAACAGTACTTCACGCACAGCACGGGACACAGTTTGGGCATCGACATTCACGAAGAACCCCGTGCGTCCATGCTTTCCAAGGACATTTTGCAGGCAAACCAACTCATAACCTGCGAACCGGGAATTTACATTCCCAACGTGGGTGGCGTGAGAATAGAAGATTTGCTTCTCATCACAGAGGACGGAATTATTGATTTGACAAGTTCCGACAAAAATATTATAATCTTATAAGAATATCAGGAGGCACACATTTTATGATTTTAGCAGGCGATTTCAGAAAGGGCGTAACCTTTGTCTACAACAACGGAATTTATGTTATTGTGGACTTCCAACACGTCAAACCCGGCAAGGGCGCAGCGTTTGTAAGAACCAAAATCAAAAACGTTGTTACCGGCGCAGTGCGTGAAGAAACCTTCAACCCGTCGGAAAAATTTGAATTGGCAAGAATTGAAAGCAAAGAAATGGAGTATCTGTATTCCGACGGCGACATCTACTACTTCATGGACAACGAAACCTACGAGCAGGTTCCTCTTTCCAAGGCGCAGGTGGAAGACGCTCTTCAATTTATGAAGGAAAACATGATGGCTACCATCAAATTCTACAAGGGCGAAGCATTCTCCGTTGAGCCTCCCAACTTTGTCGTTTTGCAGATTGTCAAATGCGAACCGGGCGTTGCAGGAAACACGGCTACTAACGCCACCAAACCGGCAACTCTGGAAACAGGCTACACCCTTATGGTTCCCATGTTCGTAAACGAAGGCGACTACATCCGCATCGACACACGCACAGGCGAATACATGGAACGTGCAAAGCAGTAATTCGGCTTTTGCGTTACAGGGCAAACCGTGACAACACGGTTTTTGTCTGCTTGACAATTTTTCTGAAAATCACACCAAAAGGCACGGTATCCGTGCCTTTTTTGTTTGAAAAAATTTCTGTTGACTGTACCTGCCGTGAATGTGATTGTTGTTTCACGGTTTCTGCGGAAACTGTTTCGGTACTTTGTGCATTGCATTGTGTCTTTTGCAAGTTGTGAAGAGGTGGAAGAGGTGCATGCGGTGTATTTATGCAAGCGGTGCAGGTTTCGTGCAACTTTGTTTACTTGTTGTAAAATTTGCTTGTTGTTTCACGGTTTCTGCGGTAATTGTTCGGCACTTATTGCATTACATCGTCTTTTGCAAACGAGCGGTGAAGAGGTGCAAGAGGTGCGTTTGAGGTAGTTTCAAAAGTGAGTGATTTGGTCTTTTTCTGATTTGTCCGTTTTGATGTCTTTGCTGTTTTTTGACAAGTATCTTCCTTTCGGCGTTTGTTCGTTGCCATTCGTTCCCTTTTATTGTAGGTTGACGTATATTTGGCAATGTTCTCATCTCTTTGCAACCCTTTGAAAATTTTGCAATATTGCGAAAGTGCAGGTCTTGTACAATGTAATTGTAAATTCACAACAGTCTTTTGCTTTTAATTCAGTTTCACGTTGTGAATAGCATTGCTTTTGGGCATATTTTCTGCGTTCAACCGTGATTTCGTATTTTCTCTTGTTGTTGTGTAAGACACAAAGTACATTGATTGTTTTTTTGTAATTTACGTTATCATTGCATTTATTTTGCGTCTTGTTTCCATTTCATTCAACTCTATTTTCCTATTTTTTGTGTTGGTATTGTAATTTCTGTAAGGAACAAAGTACATTGATTGGTTTTTTGCAAGTTTCGTTGCTGTTGCCTTAAATCTTGTAGTTTTTTGTTTATCTTTCTTAGACGGTATCGCCGTTTTTATTTTGTTTGCGTGCATATTTTCACCGCTTGTCCAATAGTATGTTTTATGAAATATTTCGAGTGTTTGCCCTCGGATGCAGGTAAGTTCATTTCACAACTCGCCGACGTGCGTGAAGTGCGTTTGAGAAACGGCAAACCCATTCGCCTGAACGTTGGCGGAAAGTGGTTTTGGCTGGGCAAAAACTGCCTGCAAACCTCTTGCTTAGGTGCGCTGACTTTCCAATCCGTGTGCGACGAGTTTGTCAAAAAAGCATGCAATCAATCGGTGTATGCCTATGAAAAAATGTTGGCGCAAGGCTTTTTCACCATGTCGGACGGTTGCAGGGTAGGCGTGTGCGGCGTGATGGGCGCAAACGGAGTGTTTCAGCAGTACACGTCGGTGTGCGTTCGCACCGCAAAGTACCACTCTTGCGTGGATGTTGCTCTCAACAACAGTTTCATCGTTGCAGGACCGCCACGCAGCGGCAAAACTACTTTTTTGCGGGACTTCGCCTGCAAAACTTCCGCGCTTTGCAACGTTGTGGTGGTGGACGAGCGTGGCGAACTTTCCTGTTGTGAAGGTTTCGACAAAAAATCCTTTTGCGACGTTTTTCGCTACACCGACAAAAAGTACGCTTTTCAAGTGGCTGTGCGCACGATGTCCCCCGATTGGATTGTGTGCGACGAACTGTCGCAAGGGGAAATTTCCCTTTTGGAAAATGCCGTTACATGCGGAGTAAAGGTGGCTGCAAGCCTGCACGCAAGCGGCGTTGAAGAGGTGCGCCAAAAACTTGGACAGGCAGTAAACGTCTTCAACAGCGTTGTGCTTTTGAAACAGGACACTTTCATTCAGACAGTGCAAAATTTGACAAAAACATCCAAACAACTTACGAATTTGGCTTAATGTAAACTACTATGACAGGCATAATAATCTTTATTTGCACAACATTGTGCGGTTTTTTGTGCGGAAAGTTCATTCAAAAAGGCGTTTTGCAACGTCAGCAACTGTTTTCCGACGTGGTGAGGTACGTTGCCTTGCTTAAAATCAACGTACAGGGCAAGCAAAAGGAACTTAAACAGTTCAATGCCGAATTTGCTCAGAACTGTTCCCAAGTGTTTGCCGACTACCTGTCGGAAAGCAAACTGCCGCAAATGAATGCTTTGCAAAAAAAACTGGTGGCGGACTTTTTCGGCAATCTGGATTGCGTCAGCGGAAACGAGTTGTTGCAGCACATGGAGATGTTTGAAACGCAGTTTGCCGATTGCCTCAAAGATTGCGACGCCGAAGCGAAAAAATCTTCCGTCTACGTCAAGACGGGACTGCTTTTGGGCGCAATGGCGGGGATACTCTTTTTGTAGTGGTGGGTTATGGATTTTACCGTTATTTTGAAACTGGTTGCGTTGGGAATCGTTACCGCGTTTTCCGGTATGTTGCTGAAAAAGGCAGGCAAGGAGGAAATTGCCACGGTGGTGTCCATTGCCGGACTAATTGCCGCATTTGTCATATTGTTGGACATGGTGGCGCAACTGTACGCCACGCTTAAAAGCCTTTTTGAATTGTAACTGCCATGGAAGTACTCAAAATTGTGTTGTTTGCGCTGTTTGCCGTCGTTGCCGTGGTGTTGCTCAAACAACTTAAAAGCGAATTTGCGCTGGTGATAACGGTGTGCGCATCGGTGTTGCTGACCATCTTCATTTGCGACAGGTTGTTTGACGTGGTGTACGCTTTCTACGACTTTTCCTCTTCGGCAGGAATAGACAGCGAAGCCATTACCTGCGTTGTCAAGGTGGTGGGAATAGGCTACCTTGCGGAATTTTCCAACAACATCTGCGTGGACGCCAACTGCAAAAGCATTGGCGACAAGGTGTTGCTTGCCTCCAAAATTTCCATATTGTTTTGCGTTTTGCCAATAGTGGAAAAACTGTTTGCCTTGTTGCAGGGAATTGTGTTATGAAGTACTTTGCCATTTTGTTGCTGTGTGTGGCGTTGTTGGCATGTGTGCCGCAAGCGGCGTTTGCAGACACGCTGGACGACTTGGAAAATCAGGTGGAAGAAGGGCTTGGCAATCTGGACTTGTCGGAGGTGGAGGAAGTTTCCCGCCCTTTTTTGGAAAGTTTCGTGGAAAAGGTCAGGCAGATAATCAACGGCGAGTTGGATTCGGCGGAAAGTTTTTTTGAGGTACTTTTGTCCATGACGGGAAGTACCGTTTCTCAGATATTTCCGCAGTTGGCGGCAATTTTTTGCGTACTGGTAATTTGCGGTGTGGCACGCCACACATCCGACGGACTGATCTCCGGCGAAACGGAAAAGGTAATTTCCTTTGTAGGTATCACCGTGGTGGTAATTTCCGTGCTGTCCCTTGTAGTGGACGCTTACAGGCAGGTGCAGACAATGCTTTCGCAGGTTGCCGCCCTTACCGACGCATCCATGCCCATTTTGCTGACATTGGTAATTGCCAACGGCGGAAACGCCGCCTCTGCAGTGTGTCAGCCTTCCATGGTAATGTATTCTTCCTTTGTGATAAACATTGTGCAGGGGGTGTTGCTTCCCCTTTCCGTGTTCGGGCTGGCTTTTGTGGTGGTGAGCAACATTTCTTCCGATTTGCGTGTTACCAAAATGGCGGATTTTGTCAACAGCGCTTCGTCGTGGATTTTGGGAATTGTCTTCACGCTGTTTTCCGCCTTCACTGCCGTGCAGGGAATAACCGCCGCAACGGTGGACGGTGTGTCGTACAGGGCAGCCAAGTTTGCCGCCAAAAACTACATTCCCATTTTGGGCGGGTACATTTCCGAGGGATTCGATATTGTGGTTGCCAGCACATCCCTCATCAAAAACGCCTTCGGTGCGGTGGGAATGTTGGTGGTGCTTTTCATGGCTTTGCAGCCTTTGGTAACTTTGCTGTGCGTAAATCTCGGGTTGCAGGCGCTTTCCGCCGTCAGCGAGCCCATTGTGGAAGAAAGGTACATAAGGTTGCTTTCCGGCATAAGTAAAAGTCTTACCTTTTTGGCTGTGCTGGTGGTGGCGGTGGCATTCATGTTTTGTATCCTTGCCATAGTGGCAATAAGTTGCGCAAACGGGGTGTGATATGCAACAGTGGGTATTGAGTGTGGCGGGCATTGCCTTGTTAACGGTGCTGTGCGATGTTATCCTGCCTGTGGGACAAACAAAAAAATATGTAAAAACGGTAATCGGCATTGTGGTAACGCTGGTTGTCGTTCAGCCTCTGTTGAACTTTGTCGGACAGGACATTCCTTCCGAGCAGGTTTCCGTACAGCCACAACAAGGGTACATCCATTACATAGAAACTTTGCAACAGGAAGACGTGCAAAAACTGCAAAAAGCCTTGAAAAACAACGGATTTGCCTCCCCTGCGGTAAGTTTTGACGTCAAAAAGCGGTGCTTTGCAGTGGTATTCACGGAAAAGTATTCTCAACAACTGTACGAAAAGGCACGGCAAGCCGTTTTGCAAGCCGAATGCAGGTTTTCCGTTACTTTCACATGGGCAACATAGAAATCCGACGCTTCGGCAGGACAGGGAACTGTTTACGCTTTGCTGTTTTGACGGCTGTCCGTCATTTTGCATTGCGCAACATGGTGTCGTTACTGTGATTGCACAAAAACAGTGTCGTGCAGTTTCGCCGTTTTGCAGTAGTTTTCCCTTTGTCCTCTTGCCTCTGCAAAACTTTGCATTGGGCGTAAAACGTTGTCTGCCTGTCGCTTGAAATTGTGTGTTACTTGTCTGACCGAGCCGACGTTTTTTTTGAGGTAGCGCACTTTTGGAAAAAAGGCTGTAAGCAGGCGGAGAGGGAACTTGTTGTGCGGGTAAATTTTTTGGTATATTTTCTTCTAGGAATAACGGAGAGCAAATATGAATATTAAAAAATTGAAAGAAAAACTCAAAAACGTCAAAAACATCGAACTGTGGCTGGCGTTGATTGTGGGGGCTGTACTTGTAATTGTCGTTTTTGCAACTTCGGCAAAGGTAGACAAAACTGTTCAGGATACAACGCAATTTGACGAATATATCGCCGCTATGGAAAATAAGATATGTAGTGTAATTCAGAAGATGCAGGGATGCCAAAACGTGCGTGTTGCCATTTCCTACAGCGCTACCGACGAAAAACTTTACGCCTACGACAGCGAAAAGGTTACGGAAAACGGAGTTGTTACGGAAACCAACAGCGTGGTGCTGGTAAACGGCAAACCGTTGGTGCTGGCGGAACTTCCCCCCACAATTTGCGGGGTGGTGGTAATTGCCGACGGTGCCGATGACGCCGTCGTCAAACTGCAAATAAAACAAGTGGTTGTAACACTGCTGGATGTCAGCGTGGACAAAGTGCAGGTGTTTACATATAAAAGTTAGGAGGATACCGAAATGTCAAAAGGAAAGAAAATTGCACTCATGGTCACGATGGTGCTTGTGCTGGTAGCGGCGGCTGTGTTGAACGTTACGTTGCTTACGCAAAAGCCCAACGAAAGCGACGACGAAGTCGTACAAACGGGCTTTTTCGCAACATCCCGTGCCGACCGTCTTGCCACCAGAAACTACGAAATTGCCGAACTCAACGCCATTTTGGAAATGGAAGGGGATGAGTACGCCGAGGCAAGACAAAAGGCATTGGAGCAGAAACAAAGTATCGTAGACGCCATGGAAACGGAACTGCTTCTTGAAACGTTGCTGAAAGCGCAGGGATATGCCGATGTTTTGGTTACGGTCAACGCCGCAGCGGACAACGTCAGCGTAATTGTGGACAAAGACGAACTTTCCCGTGAAGACACCGTCCGCATCTACAACGTCATTGCAACGGAAACGAGCATCGGCACGGAGTATGTGAAAATAATGTCCGTTTAAGGTTGTAATTTGCAAAAGAATGTGGTATAATACTTCAAAAGTACTTTTGGAGAAATTTTATGAAAGTAGTAACCAAACAGGACGGCACGGGCAGACTTGTTTACAGCAGCGACATTCTGCGTGACATTGTCGATTGCGCCTTGGGCGAAGTCAAGGGCGTGGTCAAGTACGCCGACAATTCACGTCAGGCAAAGGACTGCATCAAAATCGATCAGTACGGCGACAGCGTGCATGTGGATGTGTTTGTAAAGTTGCTGTGTACCGTGGAAGTTTCCGACGTGGCAAGCCGTCTGCAAAACACCATTAAAGGTACTATCGAAAGTATGACGGAATTCAAGGTCAAGGACGTGAACGTGCACGTCGTGGACGTTGAAGTAAACGAAAACTAACGCAAAACCCTTTGAAATCAAAGGGTTTTTTATGCATTTTTGAGGATTGTTATGAGAAGTTACGCAAGAGAAGTGGCATTTTGCAAAGTGTATTCCTACCTAATGAGCGGCGACTACGACGGAGATTTTTCCCAGTTCGACGCCGACAAACTCACCGAGGAAGATTTGACTTTTGCCGACACGCTGGTGAAGGGCGTTATTGGTCAAAAGCAAAGTCTGGACAGTGTGGTGGCGGAGTTTTCCCGTTCTTTCAAACTCAACCGAATCTACCGTCCCGACCTTGCCGCTTTGGAACTTGCGTTGTACGAAATGAAAAACTGCGATACGCCTCACCCCGTAGTTATCAACGAAGCGGTGGACATTGCCAAGAAGTATTCCACCGAAAAAAGCGTTTCCTACGTCAACGGCATACTTGCCGCCTACGAACGGAGTCTGAAAAATGAGTGAAATGCTTTTGGGGCGTCCCGTTGCCGACGCATTGAAACAAAAAACGGCAACAACGGTTAAGCAGTGCGGCTTTTCACCCAAACTCGCCACAGTCGGTTTTTCCGAACCACGCTGGTTGCAGTACGCCAATTCCATTGCCAAAAGTGCGCCCGACTACGGCGTCCAAACGCAAAATTTTGTTGCCGACGGCATGACTGCGGAAGGCTTTTCGCAACTGATAGCGGAAATTTCCTCAGATTGTTCGGTGGACGGCGTGCTTGTACAGCAACCGTTGCCAAAGGAATTTGCCCATGCCGTCAACTGCATAAGCGTCGGTAAGGACGTGGACTGCCTGTCGGATTTGTCCTTGGCTAAACTGTACAAGGGGCAGGAATGTTTGTATCCCGCAACGCCTCTTGCCGTGTTGGAACTACTTGACTACTACAAAATAGATTTGAAGGGCAAAAACGTGGTGATTGTGGGCAGAGGCAACACTGTGGGCAAGCCTTTGGCTTTGATGATGCTCAAACGCAACGCCACCGTTACCGTCTGCCACACCAAAACGGTGGATTTGCCGTCAATTTGCAGGCGTGCCGACATTGTAGTTTCGGCGTGCGGCGTTGCCGACCTCATCACGGCGCAGTTCGTAACGGAAAAAAGCATCGTGGTGGACGTGGGACTGAGTTTTGTTGACGGCAAAACATGCGGCGACGTGTGCGCTGACGTGTACGGCATTGCCCGTATGGTTTCTCCCGTGCCCGGCGGTGTGGGACCGATAACCCGTGCGGCGTTGTTCGGCAATTTGTTGCAGGCAAGCCTCAAAAACCGTTTGAAGTAACATCGGTATTTGTATGACAATAAGCGTAACGCAACTCAACAACTACATACACGGCGTTTTTGACATCGACGGCGTTCTCAACGACATTTCCGTCTGCGGAGAAGTAACCAACGTCAAAAGTTCCCGTGACGGCTGGTATTTTTCCTTGAAAGACGAAAACAGCGCAATAGACTGTTTCTGCTACGCAAGCGCAACGCAACCGGAAGTTGGCAAAATGGTGGTGGCGGAAGGAAAAATAAACTACTGGACAAAAAGCGGCAGAGTTTCCTTTTTTGTGCGCAGGCTCACCGTTTCCCGCAACGACGGCGCAGCATATCTGCAATTTTTGCAGTTGAAGGAAAAATTGCAAAAGGAAGGACTGTTTGACGAAGTTCGCAAAAGACCTTTGCCTGTGTTTTGTCGCAAAATCGGCGTGGTAACAAGTGCCACGGGGGCGGTAATTCACGACATCGAAAACGTCATTCACCGCCGTCAGCCTTTCACCGACATTTTGCTGTACCCCGTAAAAGTGCAGGGGGTGGGCGCCGATTTGGAAATAGCGCAGGGCGTCAACTACTTTTCTTCCTGCGACGTGGACGTGGTAATAGTGGGACGTGGAGGCGGCTCCAACGAAGATTTGTCGGCATTCAACAGCGAATGTGTGGTGCGAGCCGTTGCACAGTGCAAAAAGCCCGTTGTTTCGGCAGTGGGACACGGAGTGGACTTCACCCTGTGCGATTTTGCCGCCGACAAACGTGCCGTTACACCCACCGAAGCGGGAGAATTTGTAACGGTGGACAGTTCCGCCGTGATAAACGCAATACAGCAACGTCTGTTGCGTGCGTCAAACGTGGTGGAAAAACAACTTTCCGAAAGCAAAAACCGCACGGAATACAGCCTGCAAAGGATATCTTCCGTTTTGAAGTTGAACTTGCATGAAAACGTCGCCAAGGTCAAAGGAAGCATTGCAAGGCAAAACGCCTGTGTGCAATCGGCATGGCAAAGGGAAAATTTGCAAATGCAAAACATCCTTTCACGCCTTTCGGCGGCTAATCCCGCAAATGTGCTTAAACGTGGTTACGCCTACGTAAGAAGCGAAAAGGGCAGGGTATATTCGGCAAGTCAGGTAACGGAAGGACAAAAACTTACTGTAACATTCGGCGACGGAAGTGCGGAAACCGTCGTTACAAAGGTGAACAATGAAACTTGAAGAAAAAATAGCAAAGTTGGAACAGTACGCAACGGATATGGAACAAAAGGACATTCCGTTGGAAGAGGCGTTGAACATTTTTCAGGAAAGCGTGCAGTTGGCGCAGGAGTGCATCCAAACGCTCAACGACTGCAACGGCAAACTTACGGTACTCACCGAACAGGTAAAGGGGTTAACAGATGAAAAGTAAAATTTCCGTGGAATTTGTGGAAGAGATGTTGCGTAAACACCTTCCTCAGCAAAAGGACAAAGTGGGACAGGCTATGGAGTACAGCCTTTTCAACGGCGGAAAGCGTTTCCGTCCGTTGCTGTTGCTTAACACCGCCAAAGCGGTTGGCAAGCGTGTAAACGAAAACGCATGTCTGCTTGCATGCGCTTTGGAGTGCATTCACACCTACTCTATGATACACGACGACCTGCCCGCAATGGACAACGACGAACTGCGCCGTGGCGTGCGCACCTGCCATTTGCAGTACGGCGAGGCGGCAGCAATTCTGGCAGGGGACGGACTGCTCAACCTTGCAATGGAACTTGTCTTCAAAGGAAAAATGGAAGACAAGTACTATCGCAGAGCATGCGCCTATATGTTTGAAAAGAGCGGACAAAACGGAATGCTGTACGGACAGTGTCTGGATTTGTTTGCCGAAACAAAGAGTTTCGAGGACGCCAACGAAGTTGCCTTGCACAAAACGGGCGATTTGATTCGTGCCGCCCTTGTGTGCGGAGCGTTGTGCGGACACGCTACCGACGATGAAGTGAAAATCTTTGACGAAATTGCCGTCAACTTCGGCATTGCCTATCAGGTTGTGGACGACCTTTTGGATGCGCAAAAGTGCGAAAAGTCATTTTTGGACGTAATGACGGAAAGAGAGTGCCGTCAGTATGCGCAACAACTCACCGACAAGGTGCTTTCCTTGTGCGACCAACTTCCGCAGTACGATTTGCAGTTCATCAAGGACTACGCCACACAAAACCTTTCACGCAATCACTAATAGCAACGCAAAAAAACAAATGCCTCTGTTTACAGGGGCATTTTGCGCTTTTTTTGGCAACGCACCTTTTCAAAGCGTCTGCAACGAACCCCCACGGCGGAAAAGTTGCTTTTACGCTAGGTTTGAATTGCGTTACAGTCGTGTTTTTCTTTATTTTGAAACGGTTTTTTACAAGCAGTGCGGTTAACGTTTTTGCGTGAAAAGTTGCAAACTTCAATGCATGTAACCAACCCCCACGGCGGAGTTGCTTTTGCGGTATATCTGAATTGCATTACAGTTGTGTATTTGCTTTTTTTGAAATGGTTTTTAACAAGCAGTGCGGTTAACGTTTCTGCGTGAAAAGTTGCAAACTGCAATGCCTGTAACTTAACGCCACGGCGGAAAAGTTGCTTTTACGCTAGGTCTGAATTGCGTTGCAGTTTCTTGTTTGCTTTTTGGGGAACTGTTTTGTTGCAGTGTGTCAGGTTGATTTGACGTTGAAGGCTTTTTCTTGTTTTCCGTTTCAAAATGCAGTGGCACAAAACATTTGCATATTTTGCAATACTGTGGTATAATATACACAACAAAACTTAATAAAAAACTGGTGGTGCAGTATTCTAGTCAATAACTGACCTATTGAAGGCGGGGCTAAAAGACCGTCGACGGGCATATCGATGAAGTTTCTTGTGCTGGCTTTCGTTGCCCAAACGGGGGCTGGTGCTGGAAGTTAAGATTGGTGGGTAAGACGTAACGGCATATGTTTAATTCCCATCATTCGTGGAGACTCTACAGGGTAGTCGCAGATAAATATCGGCAATTACTCTCTGAGATTAAACCTGCTATGCGGTGATTCAAAGCTGTGTACAGAGTAGCTTGTTTTGAGTGAAATTTTGGGAGTAAAGAACGGTTTGCGCTTGTTGGCCGACAACGGAAATCCGACTGCTTTACGAAATGAATTTTGCAAAAGAAACTAAAATTCGTCGGTTGTTGCAAAGGAAATCTTCTAGACTGCAAGTCAGGCTTGACAGAGATTATAGTACGGACTAAGTGGCGATTCAGTTAAACACTCGGTGACGACGTTTACACAAAACGAAAAGGAAACTGCTTCTTCGGCGACGGGAAGTTTTTGTGTGGGAAACCCTACTGAACCTATGCCGTAAGGTTTATCTGCCGAGTCACCACCTTTTTTTATTACTTTTTTTCGGAGAATTATGGAAGACAGTTTTAAGGAGTCACCCGACCCGTTACAAAATCGTCAAAACGCATCTCATCCCGAAACGGAATCGGCTGATGCGACGCAAACAAAGAGCAAAAATCAACGTCTTGCCAAACAAGACGGCGACAAAAAACGTGCCGACGACCTTTCCGAAGCGGAAAAACCTTCCAAAAAGGACAAAACCGACGGCAAAAAGAAGAAAAAACGCAACTGGTGGCCTTTGAAAGCCTTTGTGCTGTCGTTGACGTTGTCCTTTGCGGTAAATGCCGGTTCGGAATTGGTGTTGGAAGACGCACAGTTGTGGCTTGCCATTGTTCTGACGCTTGTTATTTTGGCGTTGGGCGTGGGGTTTGACATGATAGGCACGTCGGCAACTTCCTGCGAAGTGGGACCTTTTCTCGCCATGGCGTCACGCAAAGTGAAAGGGGCAAAAACCGCCGTCAAACTTGCAAAAAACTGCGACGTCGTGTCGTCGGTGTGTTGCGACGTGGTGGGGGATATATGCGGAGTTGTTTCCGGCGTGTGTGCCGCAACCATTGCGGTAACGGTAACTCAGGCAAACAACAATTTTTGGCTTTCGGTGCTTATTTACGCCCTTATTTCCACCGCAACAATATCCTTAAAGGCTTTGGGTAAGGGCGTTGCCGTCAACAAAGCCAACACAATTTTGTTCGGCGTGGCAAAAGTACTCAGCGTTTTCAGCAAAGACGGTTGACAAAACCGTCTTTTTTTTGTTGCCTTGTTGCGGAAATTGTTTCAAAGTGTTGAAAATATACAAGTTTTTTTGTATAATAATTCAGAAATGAGTTTCCCGAAAGGGCGGAGGAAGATATGTCACGTTCGGCAAGACAATCCAAAATCCTGGACATAATTTTTCAACGCAACGTTGAAACGCAGGACGAACTGGTGGAGGCATTGCGTAACGACGGCTTTGAAGTTACGCAGGCAACCGTTTCCAGGGACATAAAAGAATTGGGGCTTGTAAAAACGCAGGACGCCAACGGCAGGTATCGCTATTCGGCAAAAAATATGTTGGAAGGGGTGCTTTCAACCAAGCAGATGACGGTGCTTCGTGAGGCTGTCGTGTCCATTGTAACGGCGGAAAACCTCGTTGTTGTGAAGACCATTGCCGACAGTGCCTCCGTTGTGTCGGGGGCAATCCAGCAGTTGTCCCTTTCAAACGTTTTGGGGGTGCTTGCCGATAAAAATACAGTGCTCATCGTTTCCCCCACACGTGGCGACGCCAATCGCATTGCCGACAGAATACACGCATTGATGTGACGGAAAAGTTATGATAAAAAATCTGGTAATAGACAACATAGCGCTGATAACGCATCTGGAAATTCCCTTTGAAGAGGGACTGACCGCACTTTCGGGAGAAACGGGCAGCGGCAAATCCATAATTGTGGATTCGCTGGGCTTTGTGTTGGGCGACCGTGCCGACAAAACTCTCATCAAATACGGTGAAAACAGCGCCGAGGTAACGGCTTTGTTTCAGGTGGAGGAAGATTCCCCCGTTTTGGACAAGTTGGACGAGTACGGCTACGGCAGAGATACGGAAATTCTCCTCAACCGCAAAATGACGGTGCAGGGCAAAAACGAAATTCGTATTCAGGGCAAAACGGCTACGCTTGCCATTTTGAAGGAAGTCTGTGCCGAACTTGTGGACATTTTCGGACAGGGACAGCACCTTGCGCTTCTCAACGAGAAAAACCAACTCAACGTTTTGGACAGTTTTTGCGATTTTCACGGCGACGACGTGCGTTTGACGGAATTGTACCGACAGTTTTCCGCCCTCAACCGACAACTCAAAAGTTTTGGCGGCAGCGACGCCGAGCGTGAACGCATGTTGGACATGTTGAAGTATCAAATAGACGAGATAAAGGCTGTCAATCCCGACGAGGAGGAAGAGGAACAACTGCTTGCCACGCACAAACGCATGGCAAACGTGGAAAAAATTGCTTCGGCATTGAGCGTTGCAAAGGGGTGTCTGGGCGACGAAAACGGCGCAGTGTCGCAAATTGCTTCGGCAATGAGCAGCTTGCGCAGTATCGCCAATGTGGAAAGCAATGCCGAAAAACTGCTGGAAAGACTTTCCTCTTGCAGGTTGGAACTTGACGACGTTGCTTCGGAAGTGGAAGACCTTTTGGACAGTACCGAGTTCAGTCCTGCCGAGGCGGACAGGGTAAACGCCCGTCTGGAAGAAATTCGCACTGTAAAACGCAAGTACGGCGGAAGTGTTGCGCAGGCGTTGCAGTTTTTGCAACAAGCGGAAGAAAAGTACGACCAACTGTTGCACAGCGACGAAAAAATACGTCAACTTACCCAAGAAAAACAGCAGATTTGCCGTGAAATGTACGGCGTGGCGTGCAGAAAGTCGGAAGAAAGGCACAAAACGGCGCAACGTCTTTCCCAAAGGATAATGTCGGAACTTGCCGATTTGGGAATGAAAGGCACCCGTTTTGAAGTTCAGTTTGAGGAAACGCCCACATTTGAAGAGTACTTTGTGGCTCCGACAGGCGACGGTTTCGACAGGGCTGTGTTTTTGATGTCGGCAAATATGGGCGAACCGTTGAAGCCTCTTTCCAAGGTAATTTCCGGTGGCGAAATGTCCCGTTTTATGCTGGCGGTGAAAAACATAACTGCGTTGGCGGAAAAAATTCCCACAATGGTGTTTGACGAAATAGACAGCGGTATTTCCGGCAGTATGGCGCAAATGGTGGCGCAGAAGTTGGCAAACGTTTCTTCCAACAAAAAGGAAGGGTATCAGTGCATAGTAATCACGCACCTCCCGCAAATTGTGGCAATGAGCGATGTAAATCTGCTTATAAACAAAATTCAGCAGGAGGGAAAAACACACACGGAAGTTACCGTGTTGCAGGGTGAAGAACGTGTAAATGAAGTTGCCCGTCTTATGGGCGGTGTGGGCGAACACGCCCAAGTAAACGCTGCGGAACTGTTGCAGCACGCCAAAAACTACAAGGATTCCTTGCAAAAGCAGTGTTGAAGGCAACGGAAGAAGTGCAGGCAAAAACCCGAAACGCACAGGCAAATTTCTGCTTACACGCAAATGCAACTAAATTGCAAAAATTTTGAAAAACGCTAACTTTTAAGTTGCAACAAGTCGAATAGAAACCGTACAGAGAATTTATGCTGTGCGGTTTTTTTGTACGAGGCAATGCAGGTGTAATTGTGTGGCGAAACAAATCAATGTACATGGAAAAACTTGCTTCTGCAAAGGTCTTGCCTGTGTGTTTGGTAATATCGGTGCAATAAAAAAGGACGGATTCCCGTCCTTTGTCTTTGTGCAACGGAAGTTTGTTTGATTGTGCAATGGTGGCGGTGATGACACACAGTTCAACCAAACAAAAGCAATATTCCTAAAAAACTTGCTTCTGCAAAGGGATTTGCGATTTGCATTGTTTAGTAATATAGTTGCAATTAAAAAAGGACGGTTGCCCGTCCTTTGTCTTGTGAACAAAACTACATTTGTTTGGGTTGCAACAACGCCAAAATGCCGTTCACGATGAAAATTACCCCCAGCAAAATGAAAAACCAATCCAACATTGCCCAATAACTTACAACAAGCAATATTCCTATTGCCAATGTCAGGCAGGCAAAAATTATTGCAAGAGGCATGCGGAAACGAATTGCCGTTACCAAGTCGCTCACACCTTTCAACGTCAGCAGTATTCCGAAAATGATAAGCACAATTTCCACAAACAGCCAGCCGCCCAAAATAAGCACAATGCCTATCACCAGACTGACTGCACCACCCGTCCACTCGTGGCGTAACAAAAAAATGACGCCGTAGGCAATAAACAACGCCCCGATAACGGTAAGTAAAACGTTTAGTACTTGCGCACGAAAAATGCACAACAGCAGTCCTGTCAGAATGTAAAGCAGTGCGTTGAGAAAATTTTTGCTTTTGAAATCTATTTTGTCAGACATTTGTTTTCTCCTTGTTTTTATTGTATATTGTAAAGCCAGATTTTGTCAACAATAAATTTAACTTTGTCAAAATGCGTCAACGTAAACGCCGCACAATCCCGTTGCGTAAAAGTCAAACAAATTACGTGAGCGGAACGTCTTTCACAACCAAACCTGAATTTCAAAAAGCACGGTCAAAGCGGTGGATGAGTGCAGCTGCCAAAGTCAGATTTGAAAAGATGTGCAGGCAAAAAAAATACACAATGTCCCTTTGGAAAACGTGTCTTTGAGTATTGGCAAAATATTCTTGCAGTTTGCCGCGTACAAAATTTTTGCAACCGTATGCGGATTTTTGTTACACAAAGGCTTTTTTGAGCCTATCGTTGCAAATGCCGAAAGGGCAATTTGCCGCAGTTGCCTGTTGGGGAATATATTTCTCAAATACTCACACACTACGCTTACAACCAAATCGGGAGTGAAAAATGAAGCGTAAGTTTTTGTTGCTTTTTTTGTTTGTATTTGCAGTGTGCAACGTGCTGTTTGGCATTGTGCAGGACAGTGCCGTTGCCTCTTGTACCGCAAACGCAGATATCATCGACGACGTAACGGATTTATTCACGGGTAGCAACGTGGAAAAAATTGACGAGCAGGTGTACCTTGGCGGTTACCCTTTGGGCATAACCATCGACGGCGACGGCGTAACGGTAATCGGATTGAACGAGTTTTTCAACAGCGACGGCGAGTTGTGCTGTCCCGGCATGCTTGCAGGTATTGAGATAAACGACGTTATTGTGGAACTCAACGGAAAGAAAATTTACAGTTCCGCCAAACTTGCGGAAATAGCAGGTTTTTCCGACGGTAAGGCGATGGAAGTCAAATTTTTGCGTGAAGGCGAATTGAAAACTTCACGCATCATTCCCCAAAAAGACCTGACTGCGGGGCATTACCGCCTGGGTTTGTGGACAAGAGATTCTTCCAGCGGAATAGGAACTTTGACGTATGTGAGAAAAAATCTCAACTTCGGCAGTTTAGGGCATCCCATTTGTGATGCAGGCGGCATTGTAACGTGCAAAAACGGCGGAGTTTTCAATTGTAGCATAAACGGCATAGAAAAGGGTAAAAAAGGTGCCGCAGGCGAACTGAAAGGCAGTTTTTCCTTTGAAAAACGCTTGGGAAACATCTACGTCAACAACAAGTACGGTGCATTCGGCACATTCAACAGTTTGCCCTCTTTTTGCGACAAACTAATTGAAGTAGCCGACGTTTCCGAAGTAACACTGGGAAAAGCGCAAATCTACTGCACCTTGGACGACAACACACGCAGATGCTACGACATAGAAATCGTAAAGGCGGTGCGTCAGACTTCCAAGGGGGACAAAGGCATGGTAATTCACATTACCGACAGCGAATTGCTCAAAAAAACAGGCGGTATCGTGCAGGGAATGAGTGGCAGTCCCATCGTGCAAAACGGCAAGTTGGTGGGTGCGGTTACCCACGTGTTTGTAAACGACCCAACCCGTGGCTACGGCATGTACGCAAAATGGATGTTGGAAAACTAGTGTCTGTTGCAGGACAGCGTGCGGAATTTAAGAAAAACGTCGGTAAACAAAGTTTGCAGGCGTTTTTTTGTAATTGCCCTGTGCCAAACGTTTGCAAGGACTACCAAAAACAATTTGCCCCTTTCACAGTTAGCCTTTTGTACTTTGGTTTTTGTGCTGTAAACGGGGCATTTGTACCCGTCGCCCGTCAGTGCCGATGTCGTCAAAAGCGTTGCGAGATTTATCTCAATGCAGAAAATTGCCACGGCGCAGGAAAATTGCCATGGTACAGGAAAATTACAACGGCATTGCTTGCGTTTCTTTTGCAAAAATTACCGTCCTTTCGCTTGCCCTGTGCCAAACGTTTGCAAGGACTACCAAAAACAATTTGCCCCCTTTCTCAGTTAGCATTTTGTACTTTGGCTATTGTGAGGTAAACGGGGCGTTTGTACCCGTCGCCCGTCGTTGCCGATGACGTCAAAAGCGTTGTTGGAATTTCTCAATGCAGAAAATTGCCACGGCGCAGGAAAATTGCCACGGCGCAGGAAAATTGCCATGGTACAGGAAAATTACAACGGCATTGCTTGCGTTTCTTTTGCAAAAATTTACCGTCCTTTTGCTTGCCTTGTGTCGGCGAACACAACGTCAAACGGCTACGTCTGTTTCAAGACAAAAACGCAAATTCCACATCTTAATCATAAAACGCCCCTGTTTTTCATATTTGGTAATATGAATACTCGTTTCATATACAATTTCTTTTATGACATAGGGTACAATATTCGTCGCAACAGAAAATCTTTTCTGTTTTGCTGTGCTGTGGCGTTGGCGGCAACGGTGTTGGGCGTGGTGCTTTTCAAAATTTCCGATTACAACTGGTGGTATTCCAACAGGTGCGATTTTATCTTCAAAATCGTGTACGGAGGGTTTTTCTCCGTCTTTATTGATTTTGCTGTGTCGTCTGCAATAATTTGTCTTCTGTGTTTTGCCACTTTGTGGAAAAGGTGGTTGGGATATGTCGCATTGTTTGCCATTTGTCTGTATTTCGGGGCAAACTGTGCCGCTGCGGTGGCATTCGCCGGCTTTTTGGGTGCGTTGTACCTGATTGTGTTGGTTAGCGGGCAGTTGCTCAACATACTGTGCGTCTTTTTGGCTATTTGTCAGTGTTGTGACGTTTCCGATTTCTTGCAGGCTGTCAAAGAGGGCAAAAACATTATTGTGTTACAAGTGTGCGGTGTTTGTGTTAAGTTGCTTGTTATTTTTGCTTTGTTGCGTGTTCTAACTACCTTAATTTGATTGTTAAAAGTAAAATTATTTGCTATAATTACGCAGAGAGGTAATATATGAGAGCCTTTATTTTGGTTATTGACGGATTCGGTATCGGGGCAATGCCCGATTGTAAAAAATTTGGCGACTACGGCGCAAACACGCTTAAAAACATTCGCAACGCATACGATTTGAACATTCCCAACATGCAGGAAATGGGGTTGTATTGCATAGACGGCACTTACAGTGAAGACCGTCAGCCCAATGCGGCTTTTGCCCGTCTGGAAGAACTTTCCAAAGGAAAGGACACGACGGTGGGGCATTGGGAAATGGCAGGAATAATAACTTCCACCCCGTTGCCTACCTTCCCCAACGGTTTCCCCAAGGAATTTGTAACACGTTTGGAAAAGGAATTGGGAAGCAAAATTTTGTGCAACAAGCCGTACAGCGGCACTGAGGTAATAAAAGACTACGGTGCAGAGCATCTTGCCACAGGCTATCCCATCGTGTACACGTCGGCGGACAGCGTTTTGCAAATTGCCGTGCACATGGACAAGTACTCTTTGGAACAGTTGTACGACATGTGCGAAAAGGCACGCAAACTGTGCGTGGGCAAGTACGGCGTGGGCAGAGTGATTGCACGTCCTTTCACGGGGGAATATCCTTTTGTACGCACGGCGGACAGAAAAGATTTTTCCATCAATCCTCCCGCAAAAACGCTGTTGGACTTTGTCAAAGACGCAGGAATGGAAAGCGTTGCCGTGGGAAAAATCGAGTATATTTTCAACGGACAGGGCATTACTCGCAGTTTGCACACCACAAGCAATCTTGACGGACTCAACAAGACGCTGGAAATTGCAAAGGAAAATTTTGACGGACTTGTATTTGTAAACCTTGTGGACACCGACATGAAGTACGGACATCGCCGTGACGTGTACGGATATGCCGAGGCGTTGGAAGAAATAGACGTTAAAGTGGGGGAACTTGTAAAACTGCTCAAACACGATGACGTTTTGTACATCACCGGCGACCACGGTTGCGACCCCACACACAAACAGCACACCGACCACACAAGAGAGTACACGCCTTTGCTGGTGTACGGATGCGACGTCGTACCCACCAATTTGGGAACAATCAAGGGATTCGATGTCATTTGCGACACCATAAAAGACCAACTTGGAATAAGCAGCGGCGGAAAATCCGTTTGGGAAAAAATTACAAGATAACAAAAATCTTACAAGACGTTTGTTTCGGCAAACGTCTTTTTGTTTGCAACTAAAACAACTAAAATTGTGTAATAACAAAGCAGCGTTTGTCGCAACTTCATTTGTGGTGAAGTTGTGCATTAAACTTCGAATGCGTTTGGTGCACGTAACAGGCAAACGCATTTTTTGTAATCAAATTTTGCCTTGCTCAAAACGGTGTAAACACTGATTTATCGGGGATTCGGCATTTTAATGTGGATAGGTTCAAATGCGTTTTTCAGGTGTATTTTTTAAAACATTCTGAACAGAAAACGCAGTAGTCAACGGCACCTTGACAATGCAAATTTTGCAGTTTTATCGTGGCGGAGTAGTCAATTCAACTGCAATTAGGTCCTGGTGCATTTGTCGTTTCAACAATACACGTCTTTTGTTTGCAACATAAACAATAAAAAATGCATAATTAAAAATGCGTAATTGAGCAGTACTATTTCTTCAACATCATTTTTGTTGAAGTGGTGTAATTTCAAAACAAAGTTGCTGTAGTGCCTTTGTTTTTTTTTGCGTAATTCAGTTGTTTTCAATCTTTCCTACGGAAAAATTTTGCACGTTTTTTATTTAATGTTTGATGTAATGAAACGGTTTTTCGGCAGTTGCCTCATGTTAAACGTCTTTGTTTTTCTGTGAAAAAAGATTGTTAGTGTACCGTTGCGCAGGGGCGGAAGTGTGGCGGACAAACATCCAAAATTCAATCTGTTTTTCGGCAATTTGCCTTTACAATGCCGAAAATTGCATTTTCACAAACTACTATTACAGACATAGTATATTATTTTTACCCGATTTTTGAGAGTTTCATCTTTTCTTTTCAATTTTGCGCAGTTGTCAAAGTCGGACGGAAATCTTAAAGACATTACACCGTAAAAAGTTTTGCGCCTGCACATGTACAATGAATAAGCGTGAAGCAAAGTCAATACTATTTTGTCAGGCACGTTTACCGTTGTGTAAAAACGTTTTTACACAACGGACTTTTGCATTTAAGAAAGTTGTAGAGGTGTGCCACCTTGCAACGCTTTAACAGGAATAGACTTTTGGCTTTTGCAAATACTAACGGCAAACAACAAAAGGAGAACAGTATGAAAAAAATTGCTTTGGCATTTTTGGGATGCGTGCTGTTGGTGTGTGCAGTGTTTCCTTGCTTTGCAATGGCACAGCAGTCGCTTGGCACCGCATCTAAAGAAGCGATACTTGTTTCGGAAGACGGTCAGGTGCTGTTTGAAAAAAACGCCACCGAAAAACGTCCCATTGCAAGTATGACCAAAATAATGACCTTGCTGTGTATCTACGACGCTGTGGACAGCGGAAAAATCTCTTTGGACGATGACGTTGTGGTCAGCACACGTGCTTCTTCGATGGGCGGTTCACAGGTGTTTTTGGACGCTCATTCCACCTACAAGGCGGAAAATCTCGTCAAGTCTATTATTGTGTGTTCGGCAAACGACAGTTGCGTGGCAATGGCGGAACACGTCAGCGGAAGTGTGGAAAACTTTGTGCAAGCAATGAACGACAAGGCAAAGAATCTCAACCTTGTTGCAACTCACTTTGAAAATTGCACGGGGTTGCCTCATGTAAGTCAATTTTCCTGTGCAAAGGACGTTGCCACAATGTTGTTGCAACTCATCACTCATCCGCATTACTTCACTTGCGCAAGCATCTGGATGGAAGATTTTGTGCATCCGGGAGGTAGAATAACGGGCATGACCAACACCAACAAACTTGTTCGTTTCTACGAAGGTTGCGACGGCGGTAAAACAGGTTACACAAGCGAGGCACAGCACTGTTTGGCGGCAACTGCAAAGCGTGGCGACACAAGGGTTGTTGCCGTGGTAGTGGGTGCACCCGACAGTAAAACTCGTTTCCGTGAAGTGTCGGAAATGTTCAACTACGCCTTTGCCAACTACCAAAACAAGGTGTACATGAGTGTTGACACACCTTTGGAAGAGGTTTCGGTTACGGGAGGAAAACAATCCACCGTTAAAGTAGCGGCAAACGGCACATTGCATGCATTTGGCAAAAAGGGTGAAAGCGACTACACTGTGCAAACGGAAATTGCCCAAAGCGTGAAAGCCCCCGTTGCAATGGGACAGGTTGTAGGTTTTGCCAGACTTGTGGACGGAAACGGCAACGAGGTTGACAGAGTAGACATTGTGGCAACCAACAGCGTTGAGCAAAAATCTTTCTGGGATTACGTTCAGGAAATTGTCGGCTCTCACTGACTTTCCGCACTACAAAAAAGCGTTGTGAAAACAGCGCTTTTTTTTACTACGTTTTACCGTTTGTTATTGCAGTCGTTACGTGCAGGAAAGTCCTTTTTATTGATTTTTTACCGTTTGTTTTTCGGTGCCTTTCACAATGTCGCACTTTTCACGGCGTTGCCTGAGAGTTTTTGCATTTGGTTGCTTTTTTGTGCGTGTTGTGGTGTTTCATCCGCACGCTTTATCGCTTGTTATCGCTTGTGCCGTTTGGTGTAGTGCAGGAAAGTTGTTTTCATTGATTTTTTGCCGTTACCCGTTTTCCGTTGCCGTTCACAATGCCGCACTTTTCACGGCGTTGCGTAATGTTTTGCATTTGGTCGCTTTTTTGTGCGTGTTGTGGTGTTTTGTTCACACGCTTTATCGCTTTTTATCGCTTGCGCCGTTTGGTGTAGTGCAGAAAAGTTGTTTTTATTGATTTTTTTACGTTCGTTTTTCGGTGCCTTTCACAATGTCGCACTTTTCACGGCGTTGCCTGAGAGTTTTTGCGTTTGGTTGTTTTTTGTGCGTCTTGTGGTGTTTTGTTCACACGGTTTATCGCTTGTTATCGCTTGTGCCGTTTGGTGTAGTGCAGAAAAGTCTGTTCCATTTATTTTTACGGCACTTTTCCTGTTAGTTTTGCGTTGCAATGCCTTCTATAAATAATTTGTAATTGACAATTTTTATCAGTGTGGTAAAATAATAAAGTTATGTTTATCTATGACCTTTTGACTGAATACGGACGGGGCATTTCCCGAGAGGGGCTGCTAAACGTTGTGGGCTTTGTGTTTGCGCTTGTGTTTGCGTTGACGTTTCACGAGGTGGCGCACGGTGTTGTTGCGTTGTGGAACGGCGACAACACGGCAAAAGCCAGTGGAAGGCTGTCCCTTAACCCTGCAAAACATTTTGATCTGATGGGTTTGGTGTTTATGCTTTTGGTGGGTTTCGGTTGGGCGAAACCCGTTCCGGTCAATCCCTACAACTTCAAAAACAGAAAGTTGGGCGCAGTTACCGTATCGGTGGCAGGCGTTGCAACCAACTTTTTGCTGGCATTTTTGTTTGCTTTGCCCGTGGTGCTTTTGCAAAACGTGGAAGTGCAAATAAACACTCCCAAGTACTACGCACTGTACTGTCTGTTGCAGTTTTGCTACTTCATGGTGGTGCTCAACATAAATTTCGGGTTGTTCAACATTCTTCCGCTGTATCCGTTGGACGGTTACAGGCTTTTGTCCTGTCTTGTTAACGAAAGAAACGGTTTCATGACATTTTTGCGCAGGTACAGTTTTTACATAATGCTTGTGCTGATTGCCTTGTCCTACATTCCTATAGTAGGCGACTACTCGCCCCTGTACCTTTACATCGGCTGGGTAGGCGGTAAAATTCAAGGCGGATTTTTCAGTTTTTGGGGGCTGCTTGTATGACGGAAGAGTATCAACAAGAGTACATGTTTGACAACGACGAATCGGCGTTGGAACTTAAACTTGCCAACTACAACGGCCCGCTGGACGTACTTCTGGAATTGGTGCGAGCCAACAAAATTGAAATTAAGGACATTTTCGTGTCGCAGGTTACCGAGCAGTTTTTGCAGTACATGGACCAACTTTCGGAATTGGACATCAACAAGGCGGGCGAATACATGGCAATGGCTGCCACGCTTCTGGAAATAAAGGCAAGGGCTTTGTTGCCCGTTCTGGAACAGCCCGACGATGAAGACTCGCCCGAAAAGGTACTCATCAGACAGTTGGAAGAGTACAAAGTTTTCAAGGAAATTGTCGGCGAGTTGAAAGAGTGCGAAAACGTCAACAGGTTTTACCGTGAGCCGGACAAAAACGTGGGCAAATCGGTAACCGTCATCAAAGACAATCTCAGCGTGGAAGGCTTCATGGAAGCGTTTGGAAAGTTTTTGATGAAAATGCAAATAAAGGCGCAGGCGGAAAACGTATCCCGAGCAATACAAAGAGAAAGTTTTTCCGTAGCGCAAAAACTTAATTGGATTCGTGAAATTTTGAAAGAGGAAGAAAGTTTTCGCTTTTCGCAACTTTTCAACGAAAACACATCCCGCAACGAATTCATCACAACCTTTCTTGCCGTGCTGGAACTGCTGAAACTGCAAATAATAGACGTAAAGCAGGAAAGGGAATTTGAAGATTTTTTGGTGATAAGGCGCCCCGACAGTGACAAAATCGAGGCTGTGGTGGAGGACGAATATGAGTCGTTTGAGTAATGTTTTGCAATCCATTTTGTTTCTTTCCGGCAAACCCGTGGAAGAGGCTTTCATAAGGGAAAAACTGCAAATTTCCGCCAAGGAAATGAAAGATGCCGTGCAGGAACTTTCCCAACAATTCAGCGGTGAAAGCGGCATCAATTTGTTGCGTTTCAACGGAAAACTGCAATTTGCCACCAATCCCGACTACGTCAAGGACGTGGAAGCGGTGCTCAACCCCATCAAGGAAAAGGAACTTACAAACGCCATGCTGGAAACGCTTGCCATTGTGGCGTACAAACAGCCTGTAACCCGTCTGGAAGTGGAGGAAATCCGTGCGGTGGATTGCACCTATTCCATTCAGAACCTCACCCGTCTGGGGCTTATCGAGGCGGTAGGGCGCAAAGACACTATCGGTAAGCCGTTGCTTTTTGCCACAACGGACGAATTTTTGAAGAGGTTTTCCATAGGCAACGTGTCGGAATTGCCCGACTACGAAACGCTGTTGGAAAAACTCAAAGAAATTTCCTACGAAAACACCTCCGTCAAGACGGTGGAAAAACCCATGTTCGACAAAGTAAGCGAGGACATCCCGGAATTTTTGCAGGGCGAAAAGGTGGACGTGGTGGAATAACGGCGCAGTGCGCAAAACACTATCGGCGTTACCTTCGGGTAACGTCTTTTTTTGTGTTGTTTGAATGGCGAATTTTTGTTTTCATGACGGTCGATTTGCTTATTCCAAACTTTTGTATCGTAAGTACAAAAATTTTTCACATTTATTTTTTTTGTTTTTTGTTAACGTCGCACTGCAAAGTTTCATTGCGCACACTATTGTAGTTTTACGGCAGTTGTAGCGTTTGGCGATGAAAATCTTTTTGCAGTCGTAAGTTGGAGATAATCTGGCATTTACTTCATCGGACATTTACTTCAAATAAAGTCGTTTCAATATTTATTTGTAACAATAACGGGCGTTGTATGCTTTCGAAAGATTATTTATTCAAAAGTAAATCGGCGAGCATCTGACATTTACTTCAAGTGTAAAATCGTTTTAGCATTTGTTTGTAACGGCAACAGGCGTTGTTTGCTGTCGAAAGTTATTTTATTCAAAAGAAAGTCGGCGAGAGTCTGCAATTACTTCGAGTGTAAAGTCGTTTCGATGTTTGTTTGTAACGGTAGCGGGGCGGTTTTCGCAACTAACGCACGTGTATAAACTTTTACCCAAAGAGGCAAAATAGAGGTAGTATGTTAGTTGTACTCACTGTACTTATGATGTTGGCAATGTTGGTGCTGTTGCCGTTGTCGGTAACGGTAAATTTCACTGCGGACATTACACAAAAAACGTTGTTTGTGCAGGTGCGCCTGTTCGGAATCAAGGTTTTTGAAGAAAAATTCCTTCTGGACGGCAGTTATCTGGTGTGCCGAGGTTCGGTGAATGTTCAACTGGACGTTTTTTCGCTGCGTGGCGACACGGGCAAAGGCGTTGCAAAGGCTGTGCATGTAGACAGCGTGCAACTGTGTTTTGCCGTGGATTTTTGCCGATACAGCGTGTTCGCCTTGCCGATAACAGACGTATTGTGCGCCGTGGGAACGGCATTGGCGTGCGGTTTTTCTCACTGCAAGATACACACTCAAACGTGTTTTTCACCGCAAAATGCAGTGTTCGGCAGGGTGAGGCTTACCGTCAGTCTTGCGGAGGTGCTGGCGGTACTTGCAAAACAGGGGATAGAATATGGAAAATCAACAAATAAGTGAAATAGTGGAATCGGCGCTTACCAATCTCAGCAAAGTTGCCGAGGTAAACACCATCATCGGCAAGCCCATCGTAACAATGGACGGCACTACGATTTTGCCCATTTCGCAAATTACATTTGCATTTATGGCAGGGGGTGGCGAGTACGGCAACAAAGCCAATCCCAAAAGGTTTGTAAACGACGGAGTATCGGCAAATTTTGCCGGCGGTTCCGGCGGAGGTGCGTCGCTTACGCCGATAGGTTTTTTGGTGATAGACAAAAACGGCGTCAGAGTCATTGACACCGAAAACAGTAATACGGTTGATAAAATCTTTGACATTGCAAGGGATTTTGCCAAAGCATTCAAGGAGTAATCATGAAAAAGTTTTTTGTTGTTTTGTGCGTATTTTTGCTGGCGTGCTGTGTGTTTACAGGCACTGCAACGATGGTGGCTTCGGCACAATCCACCTCGGCTAAAAGTGCCGTCGTCATGGAAAAAAACAGTTGCCGTGTGCTGTACGAAAAGAATTCGCATCATAAGTTGCCAATGGCAAGCACAACCAAAATAGTAACGGCACTCACGGTTTTGCAAAATTCCGCCACCGACAAAGTGGTGGAAATACCCAGAGAGGCATGCGGCATTGAGGGGTCTTCCGTCTACCTGACGGCAGGCGAACACTTCACGGTTGAGCAGTTGCTGTACGGATTGATGTTGCGCAGCGGAAACGACTGCGCCGTGGCGTTGGCTCTCACTGTCGGCGGAAGCGTGCAAGGCTTTGCAGAGATGATGAACGACACAGCCGCAAGTCTGGGGTGTTGCGAAAGTAACTTCAAAAATCCTCACGGATTGCCCGACGACAATCACTACACGTCGGCTTACGATTTGGCTGTCATCACCTGCGCCGCACTCAAAAACAAAGAGTTTCAAAAAATAGTTTCCACAAAATCCGTCAGAATCAGCAACGACGGTAAAGAGCGTGTGTGGACAAACAAAAACAAATTGCTCTCTTCCTACGACGGCGCCGACGGCGTGAAAACAGGTTACACCAAAAAGGCGGGCAGATGCTTTGTGGGAAGCGCAACCAAAAACGGCATGCAGGTGGTGGTCGTGGTACTTAACTGCGGTCCCATGTTCGAAGACACTGCCAAACTTCTGGACTACGCCTTTGCAAACTACTCATTGCGTGTGGCAGTGCCGGAAAACAAACTGTGCGGTGTGGTGTACGAGAGGGGAAAACCCACCTACTACTATTGCAGTGAGGGATTTTCCTATCCTCTGAAAGAGGGCGAACAGTTGAAATGCAACGTAGTTTTGCAGGAGGACAAACAACAAATAGAGGTGTACCTCGGGGACAGTTGCGTGTTCAGGCGCAACCTCACGGCACAAACTCAATTCGGCAGGTAAATGCAACGCTGTTGCAAAAGGCAGATTTGGCAAAATATGTCGGCAGGTCATCTGTTTGCTGTCAGCAAAATAAATACGTTATCGAGGCAAGGGCAGGGCAACCTGCCTTTGCTTTTTTTGTGCGAAAATTTTTTGCGGTACAATATCGGTGCATTTTTTAGGGAAACTGCCACGCTGTCCACGACGTCAGTCACAGCAAAAATCCGTGAAAGTTTTTTGCCCGTGCAATTTTGTGGTAAGTCCGTACTCAAAAGCGTTGCGCATTCCGTTGCGACAAGATATGTCGGCAGGTCATAGGTTTGCTGTCAGCAAAATAAATACGTTATCGAGGCAAGGGCAGGGCAACCTGCCTTTGCTTTTTTTGTGCGAAAATTTTTTGCGGTACAATATCGGTGCATTTTTTAGGGAAACTGCCACGCTGTCCACGACGTCAGTCACAGCAAAAATCCGTGAAAGTTTTTTGCCCGTGCAATTTTGTGGTAAGTCCGTACTCAAAAGCGTTGCGCATTCCGTTGCGACAAGATATGTCGGCAGGTCATAGGTTTGCTGTCAGCAAAATAAATACGTTATCGAGGCAAGGGCAGGGCAACCTGCCTTTTCCTTTAATCCGCATTTGCAAGCGTCGGGCAAACACTTGCTTTTTTTTGGGAAAGAGGTTATCATTAAAATAATAAATAAGGGCAAAAGGTTGTCGGTTGAAATTCCCTTGACTTACGCCCGAACGGAGTAATTATGTCCAGACTTAACAAATATCTTGCCGATTGCGGTGTGGGTAGCCGTCGTGAATGCGACAAACTCATTGCCGACGGATGCGTCAAAATTAACGGTAAAATCGCCTCTCTCGGGGCAAATGTGGAGGAAAACGATTCTGTTTCGGTAAACGGAAGGCGAGTTGCCCCCAAAACCAAAAACTACTACATTATGTTGCACAAACCCAAGGGGTGCGTAACTACCGTCAAGGACGACTTGGGCAGGAAAACCGTAATGGATTTTGTAGACATAAAGGCACGACTTTTCCCCGTGGGAAGGTTGGACTACGACACGGAGGGTTTGCTGATACTCACCAACGACGGCGACGTCGCCAACAAACTGACCCACCCGAAAAACAACGTGGAAAAGGTTTACGTTGCAAGGCTTTCGGGAAGTCTGACGGAGGCGGAAAGGCAGACGCTGGAACGTGGCGTGGAAATTGACGGACGCAAAACAATGCCTGCCAAGGTTAAAATTCTTGCCAAAGACGAACATCACACCCGTGTGGAGGTAACCATCACCGAAGGCAGAAACAGACAGGTGAAAAAAATGTTTGAAAGCGTCGGCAAGGAAGTGGAATTTTTGAAACGTGTCGCCGAGGGGGAATTGCGACTTGGCGGTCTGCAACGTGGAAAGTACCGTTTTCTTAACGACAGAGAAATAGAATATCTCAAAGGACTGTGAAATGAAAATACTTCTTACCAACGACGACGGCTACCAAAGCGAGGGGCTTGTTTTGCTGTGCAGGATGCTTGCCGAGGCGCATCACGAAGTGTACGTAGTGGCGCCCGACGGACAGCGTTCGGCAATGTCGCACTGCGCAAACTTTTACAAAAAAATTTACATAACAAAACTTGACGAATATTACGGGGCGAAAGAGGCGTACATTTGTACCGGTTCGCCTGCCGATTGCGTCAAATTTGCCGAAAGCGTGTTGAAAATACCCTTCGATTTGCTTGTTTCCGGTCCTAACAACGGCGAAAACACAGGCAACGCCATTTTGTATTCCGGCACGATAGGCGCAGCGGAAGAGGGTGTGCTGTGCGGTTACACAAGCATTGCCCTTTCCCGTTTGGGAAGAAACGTCGACTACGCCCCTGCGGTGGAATTTTTCGTCCGCAACGTGGACGCTTTGGCATCGGTGCGAATTCACGACACATTTCTGAACATCAACGTGCCAGAACTGCCGTCGGACAAAATAAAGGGAGTGCGTGTCGTGCGCCACAGCGAAGGCAAGTTGTATCACGACTACATGGAAAAACAGCCCGAACAGGACTGCTGGGTGAGTACGGGATTCCGTGCCGAACTTACGGAAAAGGACAGGGAAACGGACGTTTTGCTTTCCGAAGACGGGTACATAACGATAACGCCCCTCACCGTGGTGCGCACCGACTTTGCCTCTTTGGAAAAAATCAGATTTTTGGAAAAACTCAACTGACCTCATCGGAGAAAGAAATGAAAATTGCGGTAGTGGGAGGGGGCGTTTCCGGCATGATGGCGGCAATTTCCGCAAGCAAACAAAACGCTTCCGTTACACTGTTTGAAAAAAACGAAAAACTAGGCAAAAAAATGTACATTACGGGCAAGGGACGGTGCAACCTCACCAACAACTGTCTGCCCGATGAATTTTTGTCCAACGTTGTTTCCAACGCTAAATTTTTGCAGGGCGCAATACATCGCTTTTCTCCGCAAAGCACGTTGGATTTTTGCGCCGAAAACGGGTTGCAACTGAAAACGGAGCGTGGCAACAGGGTTTTCCCTGCGTCGGACAAATCCGGCGACGTCATCCGAACCTTTGCCTCGGCTGTGAAAAACAGCGCAACAGAGGTGCGATTGAACACGGAAGTTACCGATATTTCCCCTGCCGAAGGCGGTTTTTGGGTATCAACAGCCGTTGACAGGGAATTTTTCCACAAAGTTGTGGTGGCGTGCGGCGGATTCAGTTACCGTTCCACGGGAAGCGACGGCTTCGGCTATCGTGTTGCGGAAAAATTTTCTCACAAAATTGTGCCTTTGAAGCCTGCGCTTTGCAAAATTTTGTGCACAGGCACGCAAAGCCTTGAAGGACTTTCCCTCAAAAACGTTACCGTTTCTTTTGTGGGGGAAAAGTGTGTGGAGGAGTTTGGCGAAATGCTTTTCACCAAAGACGGAGTTTCCGGTCCTGCGGTGCTGTCCCTTTCCTCACGCATCAACCGTCTGAACGGAAAAAATGCCAAAATATCGGTGGACCTCAAACCCGCACTTGACGAAGAAAAACTTGATGCACGTCTTTTGAGGGATTTCGGCGAGAGAATGAACAAAAATTTCATCAATTCCCTTGACGCTTTGCTTCCGCAACGCTTGGTGGAAGTTGTGGCAACGCAAAGCGGTATTCCCTTTGACAGAAAGGTCAACAGTATCACGGCGGCGCAACGCAAAAATCTCGTGCACACGCTGAAAAATCTCACCTTCCCCTTTGTGGGGTTGGACGACGTCAACTTTGCCATTGTAACGGCAGGGGGAGTGGACGTCAGGCAGATTAACCCTTCCACAATGGAAAGCAAACTGCACAAAGGTTTGTACTTTGTAGGCGAAGAATTGGACGTGGACGCCTTTACAGGCGGATTCAACATACAAATTGCCCTTTCAACGGGCTTCGTGGCGGGCACTTCCGCCGCAAAGGAAAAGGTATGAAGGTAATACGTGGGGCCATTTGCGCCCAAAACACGGCAGAAAGCATCTCGGAAAATGCACTTTTGCTGGTGAGCAGTATTTTGAAACGCAACAATCTGTCCGCCGACAGCGTTTCGGCGGTGTTTTTTTCCGCCACGGCGGATCTTGACGCATGCTATCCTGCAACGGCTGTGCGCCGTCAACTGTTGCCCGAGGCATCCTTTATGTGTTTCAGGGAAATGGACGTCAAAAACAGTTTGCCCAACTGCCTGCGTGTGGCGGTGTTTGCCGATGTGCAGACAGCCGTTCATTGCTACATTGGCGAGGCAAAAAAACTGCGTCCCGATATCGACGGCTGACAGGGCAGGAAAAAGACAACGTTTTGTGCTTTTGGTGCGTACATGTCAAATTCAATGCCATGTGCGGTGTGGTGACAGGCAATATTGCGTTGTATTTGTTTGACATTTGCCAACTCAACTGGTAAAATTGAAAAAAACCGAACTTCCTTTCGGTTTTTGTCCGACAGAATTTTCGGAGGAATCCTTTGAATAAATTTGTAACTTTTCTTGCGTCCATAGCCAAGGTGCTGATAAAACCCCTTTTCCCCGTGAAATTTTACGGCGAAAGAAAGTTGGACAGGAAAAAACTGCTTTTAATAGGCAATCACATTTCCGGCTGGGATCCCGTCATCTACACACTGTGGTCCAAAACATGGATTTCCTTTGTGTACAAGGCGGAGTTTCGTAAGTCCTCTTTTTTGCGTTGGGTTTTTGACGGTTTGGAATGTGTGCCCATCAAACGTGGCGAGGTGGACCTTTACGCCACCAAAACCATTTTGAAACTGCTTCACGAAGACAAAATAGTGGGGCTTTTCCCCGAGGGTACACGCAACCCCGAAGTGGACTGTTTGCAGGCTTTTCACACGGGGGCGGCAATGTTTGCCATAAAAACACATTCGCCTCTGCGTCCTTTCTACATTTGGGAAAAGACAAAAGTGCTGCGTAAAAATTACATAATAGTCGGCGACGAATTCACCCTCGAAGAGTATTACGACCAGCCCATCACCAAAGAAATGCTCACCGAAGCGACGGAAAAAGTGCGCAACCGTGTGGACGCTTTGCGTGTTCAACTCAACGGCATTTTGCAGGAAAAGGGAGTCAAACGTCGCAAACGCACCAAAAAGGAAACGGAAAAAATCAACAAATACAATCAGAAACAAAAGACGCTTGCCAAGCAACTTGCAAAACAACAGCGGGAGGAGAAAAAATGAAGTTTTTTCTTCCCAAGGAATACGGATTTTGCCCGGGGGTGTCCACAGCCATTAACAAAGCCTTGTCCCTAAACGCCAAGGCTTATTGTTTGGGCGAACTGGTACACAACAGCCACGTTACGGAGATGCTTGCAGGGCACGGAATACAGACTGTGCAAAGCGTGGAGGATGTTCCCGACGGCGAAACGGTGATAATACGTGCTCACGGCGTGGGTCCCGACGTGTACCGCCGTGCCGAGGAAAAAAAATTGAAGGTGGTGGACGCCACCTGTCCCTACGTCAGGGCAATTCAGAAAAAGGCGAAAAAGTACCACGACGAAGGGTACACGGTGGTGCTTGTCGGCGACAAAACGCATGCTGAAATTGTAGGCATCAACGGCTGGTGCGACAACACTGCGGTGGTGTTTGACGGGAAAAGTCCTTTGCGACTTGACAAGTGCGAAAAGGCGTTGGTGTTGTTTCAGACAACCTACGATACGCGCAATTTTGAAAAAAGCGTAAAAAATATTTTTACAGACGGCATTAAAACGCTTGAAATATTCAACACAATTTGTTATACTACATTACAAAGGCAGTACTATGCCCAAATGCTGTCCAAGCGGTGTGATTTGGCAATCGTTGTGGGGGACAAAAACAGTTCCAACACACGTCGGTTGTTTGAAATTGCGTCGGAAAACTGTCGCACCGTGCTGTGCGACGGCAGCAATACGGATAGTATCGACTTGAAAAATAGCAGAAACGTATGTTTCGTTTCAGGAGCATCAACTCCGACCGAGTTGATCAAGGGGGTTTTTGAAAGAATGGTTGAAAACGCAAAAGAAACCGTTTCCGTGGAAACGGTAGTATCCGCCGATGAAGTTGCGACGGATTCACAAAAAACAGCAAAAGTAATGGACAAAGACGAAGCGATGATGGCGGAAGCAGTTTCCAAAATCAAGGAAGGCGCAAGATACAAAGTGGGACAAAAAGTTAAGTGCCACGTTGTACTTGTCAGCGAAGACGGCGTGTACGTCAGACTTCCCAGTTGGAAGCAGGACGCATTCGTTCCCAACGAGGAACTTGCGCTTGACGGCAACTATCAGGCAGTGAAGGATGCTCTTACCACCAGCACAACTTTGGAATGTTCCATTTTATCCATAGAAAACGGAAAGATAACCCTTTCCAAAAAGGTTATCGACGAAAGATACAAGGACGACGCCCTCGTTGACGGCATCAAAGAAGGCAAAGAATTTTCCGTTGTTATGACGAGAGCAACGAAAAACTGCCTCACCGGTCGTTTGGGAAGTTACACGGTAGTGGTTCACGCTTCTCAAATCCGCATAGGATACGTTAAGAATTTGGAACAGTACGTCGGCAAGACATTGCGTCTTGTAAGCAATGCCGAAAAGGTAGACGACAACAAACGTGTTATCTACGCCAGCCAAAAGACAATTTTGCTTGCAGAAAAGAAGGCAAAGGAAGACGAATTCTGGAACAATATCGCCGTTGACGAAATTGTGGAAGGCAAAGTGTTGCGTTTTGCAAGTTTCGGCGCATTTGTGGACGTGCGTGGTTTCGATTGCCTTGCACACACTTCCGACCTTTCCTGGGAACGTGTAAACACGCCGCAGGAAGTTTTGGAAATCGGCAAGACCTACGAATTCGTAGTGCTTGCTTTGGACAGAGAAAACAACCGTGTGTCCTTGGGATACAAACAGTTGCAACCCAAACCGTGGGAACTTGCCGAGGAAAAATTCCCCGTCGGTTCCGTTGTTACGGGAAAAGTTGCTCGCCTGATGCCTTACGGCGCATTCATCGAACTTGACAAGCACATCGACGGATTGCTTCACGTTTCCAACTACTCTTGGGATTGGGTGGACGACATTTCCAAGGTGCTGAAAGTGGGCGACGAAGTGCAGGTTCAGGTAATGGAGTTCGACGCAGAAAACAGACGTATCACTCTTTCCCGCAAGGCTTTGCTGGAAAAACCCGATCACGTTGTTACAAAACCTGCCGACAACGAGTAATCAAAAGTCAACTACCGTTTTCTAGGAAATAAGACAACTCCGACTTTTTTCTTGGATGACGGCAAATATAAAAAAGGAGAAAACTACAATGGAAATGACAAAACAGGAAATCATCGCCAAATTTGGCAGAAAGGAAGGGGACACAGGTTCTCCCGAAGTACAGGTGGCTTTGCTGACACATCGCATCAACCACCTTACGGAACATTTGAGAACACACCAAAATGATCACCATTCCAGACGTGGTCTGCTTCAGATGGTAGGACACAGAAAGGGTCTTTTGGATTACCTCAAACAAACGGACATTGAAAAGTACCGTCAGATCATTGCCGAATTGGGATTGAGAAAGTAATGAGAAAAAGGGTAGGGCCTAGTATTCTATGCCCTGTCCTTTTTTTATTTTTTTGCATTTGACAGGCATATTTTGTGCTACTTTGGTACAAAAAAAGTTTGCAGTGCAAAAACGTGATGCGACTATTGCCGAAGGGCGACATGAGTTGTCTTTCGTACGGAAAATAAACAAGGAGAAACAGAAAAATGCAAAAATTCAGAAAAATTGACGGACAGGTTGGCAATAGACCTTACCACATTTTCGAAATGGAAGTTGGCGGTAGAACAGTCCGTGTGGAAGTAGGCAAGTACGCCGAACAGGCAAACGGTTCCTGCATGGTACAGTGCGGCGACACCGTTGTTATGACCAACGTAACTTTGGCAAAACAACCCCGTGACGGAATAGACTTTTTCCCTTTGGGCGTTGATTTTGAAGAAAAAATGTATTCCGTGGGTAAAATTCCAGGCGGATTCAAAAAACGTGAAGGCAGAGCAAGCGACAAGGCTATTCTGACTTCTCGTCTTATCGACAGACCCATCCGTCCGTTGTTCCCCAAGGGATTTTTGAACGACGTGTCGGTAATTGCCACGGCAATGTCGGTGGAACCTGACATTCAGCCGGAAGTGTACGCAATGATGGGCAGTTCCATTGCTCTTTCCATTTCCGACATTCCCTTTGCAGGACCTACGGGAAGCGTCGTTGTGGGCTACGTTGACGGCAAGTACGTCATCAACCCCACGCAGGAACAAAAGGAACGCAGTTTGCTCAACCTCAACCTTGCGGGAACCAAGGACGCCATAATGATGGTGGAAGCAGGCGCAAACGAAATATCCGAAAAGGAAATGCTTGACGCCATCATGTTCGGACACGAGGCAATAAAGGAACAGTGCGAATTCATCGAATTCATCCGTCAGGAAGTGGGCAAACCCAAGGCGCAAATCGAACTGCACCTTCCCAGCAAGCAGCACGAAGAAGTTGTGCGTGCCTATGCCGACGAAATGCTCACCGAAGCGCTCAAACCTTTCGACAGATACGAACGTCAGGCAAATCAGGACGAAGTGGAAAGAAAGGTTGTGGAACACTTTGAAAAGGTTGACCCCGACGTGGTTGCCGATGTAGGCGACATTCTGTACAAGATGACCAAAGAAAAGGTACGTGCAAGAATCCTCAACGAAGGCGTGCGTCCCGACGGCAGAAAACTCACGGAAATCCGTCCCATCTGGTGCGAAACGGGAATTCTTCCCCGTGTGCACGGCAGCGGCGTGTTTACCCGTGGAATGACGCAGGTAATAACGACGGCAACTTTGGGAACAATTTCCGAAGTGCAAAAGTTGGAAAACCTCGACGACACCGACACCTACAAGAGATACATGCACCAATACAACATGCCCGGCTATTCTACAGGCGAGGCAAAGCCTTTGCGCAGTCCCGGCAGACGTGAAATAGGCCACGGCGCACTTGCGGAACGTGCTTTGGAACCGGTAATCCCCGGCGAGGCGGAATTCCCCTATGCAATCCGTACGGTTTCGGAAGTGGTAAGCAGTAACGGCAGTACGTCGCAGGCAAGCATTTGCGGTTCCACGTTGGCTCTTATGGACGCAGGCGTTCCCATCAAGGCGCCCGTTGCAGGTATCGCAATGGGACTTATGAAGTCGGAAGACGGCTCCAAGGTGGCGATTTTGTCGGATATTCAGGGACTTGAAGACTTCCTTGGCGACATGGACTTCAAAGTTGCAGGTACGGCAAAGGGAATAACCGCCATTCAGATGGACATCAAAATAAAGGGTATCGACGAAAACATTTTGCGTACCGCTTTGGAACAGGCTCGTCAGGGCAGACTGTACATTTTGGACAAAATGTTGCAGGTTCTTCCCGCACCTCGTGCGGAACTTTCCAAGTACGCACCCAAGATTATTTCCTTCAACATCGACCCCGACAAAATCCGTGAGGTTATCGGCAGCGGCGGAAAGGTTATCAACAAGATTATCGACGAAACAGGCGTCAAAATCGACATCACCGACGACGGCACGGTGTTTATTGCCACAGCCGACCAGCAAATGGCGGAAAAGGCAAAGAAATTGGTGCTTGCCATTGCCAAAGACCCCGAAGTGGGCGACGAATTCACAGGCAAAGTTGTGAGAATTTTGGACTTCGGCGCATTTGTGGAACTTGCTCCCGGCAAAGACGGAATGATTCACATTTCCAAACTTGCAAAGGAACGTGTGGAAAAGGTTACAGACGTAGTCAACATTGATGACACGGTAGTGGTAAGAGTAATCAAAGTTGACGAAAAGGGACGTATCGACTTGCGTTTGGTGAAGAAACTGTAATTTGCAGCGGACAGGTTGCGCCAACGGCAGTACTTTTGTAATGTCTGACAGGCAAACGTCAACCAAAATTTTGCGTGCTGTTTTGCAATGCAGTTTTTCAGTGTGGTATTGCAAACGGTTACCGTAGCAAATTAAAAAATGTAATATTAAGCAAAGAACTATTGTGTGCTGTTTTCTGATAAATAGTTTATTTGCTAGGTATTGCACACGGTTGTTGCAACAAATTACAAAATGCAATATCAGAAAAAACACCCCGATTTTTCGGGGTGTTTTTTGTTGCTTTACGTAAAGTCAGGCAAAACGTCGCATTGAAAATGACTTATGCCAATAGTTGCGACCTTTTTCGAATCAGGCGAAAAAGCGGGGGATGGCAACGGAAAAAGCGTGAAAGATAAATGAAAGGAAAGGAAAAGTGCTGAAAAGTCGAAAAACTTGCCGGCGTTTTTTTACAGTCAATTTTGCCGTGTAAACGGCGAAAAGTCGTGAATAAGTCCGTGATGTGTCCTTTGCCCTTTGAGCAGTGTTGCATTGTTGAAGTTTTGCGTGTAACAGTCAAAGTTTTGCAAAACAAAAAGCCTGCAAAAATAGCAGGCAGTTTTTTGTAGTGTGTTTTCCTTTCGTTACGAAAAGTGTGGCGAAAAGTCGTGAATAAGTCCGTGATGTGTCCTTTGCCCTTTGAGCAGTGTTGCATTGTTGAAGTTTTGCGTGTAACAGTCAAAGTTTTGCAAAACAAAAAGCCTGCAAAAATTGCAGGCAGTTTTTTTGTAGTGTGTTTTCCTTTCGCTACGGAAAGTGTGGCAAAACGTCGCTTAAATATTTTTTGTGTCAGGCGTTGTCTCGTCTTTTTCGTCGGGGGGTTCCGATGCGGTTTGGGAAGGTTGTTCGGGCTGTTGCTGTGTTTGTTCCTCTGCCGTATTGTCCGTTTCGGGGCTTGGTTCAATGTCGGCTGTGTCAACATTTTCTTCAACCGTATGTTCCTTTTTGGTCCATCCAAGTTTTTTCCACAGTTTTTCCGTCTGCGCAAACAGCAGTGGATACACGCCCAGAAGCAGGAAGACTATCACGGCGTAACGCAACACACGGAAGATGCTTTCAAACCAAAAGTCTCCTTCGTAGTCGGGGTAGATTGCACCCACAATGGCTTTGAACATGCTGTTCAGTCCGAGGTACAAACCGCCTCCCACAGCCACACGCAGAACAATTCTCCACCAAACTTTTGTGTTTTGAAATTTGGTAACTTTTTCATCAAACAGCATTCCGAAGGTGAATCCGACGGCAATGCCGTAGGCGGTAAAAAAGTCGCTTGTGGTGCAGTAGAAAAAGCCTGCAAGTCCGACAATCAAAATACCGCCGTAAATAAAGTACTTGTTTTTGACAACTCTTGTCAGCCAATCCACCAAAAACACAACGGCAACGCCAAGGGCGAGCCCTGCGACAACGTCGGTGAGGTAGTGCGCGCCAAGGTAGTTGCGTGAAAGGGCAACAAGCAGGGGAATTATCACCGCAAGGGAAATCAGCCATTTGCTTTTCTTGTCCTTGTAGGCTACTGCCGTGCCTACGAAAACCGATGCCGAACCGGACGAGTGTCCGCTGGGGAAAGAGTACCCGTCCACGTCACGAAGGTTGTCAACCAAGTCGGGATGACTGTCAAAGGGACGTGTACGGCAGGCGATATTTTTAATCATGGGGTTCACCAGGGCGGCGGTAAGCATAAACATTCCTATTTTTTCCCCACGCTTTTTGTCCAGTCCCCAGTACACAAAGCCCATCACGCCGACAAGTATCACCTCTTCGCCGAACATGGTGATGAAGTTCATCAGGTAGTACAAAAACGAGCCTTCTCCGCCCAGACTTTGCAACCACACTATGAAAGGTATTTCAAAGGGCAATTCCCACGTTGTGCCGATTGCCGCAGCAAGCAAATTTATCATAAGTTGTCTCCTTGAAAGCATTGTAACACATTTTACTTTGCTTTTCAATATATTGTTACATTTTTGCGCCGTGTGAAAGAGTAATCGGACTTTTGCCGGCAACGGAATATTACAAAAACTTTTACTGTGCCGTGTGCAATTGACTTTCCGTTTGCCGTTTTACGGCGGGGCTTTGTTTTGAACTTTCGCCGTGCAGGCAGGTTACTCGAAATTTTGCAAATTGTTTCTTGACAATGCCCTCACGGCACAGGTAAAAATTTTGCTTGAACAACAGGCAATTTGCTTCTGTTCTTTTCTCTTTCGTTGCATTTGTTGCAGTAGCGGTGCAGCGTCCGCTACCACAGGGCAACAAACACGGCAAAGTGAATGTCGGTTAAGGTCGTTGAAATTTACTTTTATTCGCTATCGTAAAAATCAGGCACTTTTGCAACTTGCGCCGTGCAGGCAGGTTTTGGCAATCCCACAAAATTACGCCTTGGCAATGCAGGCAAAGCAAATGCTTGTCAAATTGTTTTTGACGGCGTGTTGCAAATGCCTTTGCCCGATTCTGACGAAATGTTCAACTGCAAACATATTTTCTGCACAAAAAAAGACTTCCGAAGAAGTCTTTTGGGTAACGGAATTATTATTGCTCTTTATTTGCAGTTCTTATGCAACGAGTGCAAACATATTCGGTGGTTTCCTTTCCGTTTATTTCCACCTTTACTTTTTTGAGGTTGGCGCTGTACGTTCTCGGAGTCTTTCTGTTGGAGTGGCTCACAAGATTGCCGGACATCTTGCCTTTACCGCAAATTGCACAAACTTTTGACATATTCACACCTCCGTGCAAGTAGAATGGGTTGTTTGATAACGCTAAAATATAATATCATTTTTCTTTTTTTTTGGCAAGTAAAATACAGCAAAAAAATGCCAAAGAGCAAAAAATATCATTTTTTTTGCCATAATTATACTATTTGAGGAAAAATTTACTTGTAAAAAAATGCTTAATGTTGTAAAATATAAGAGATTGAAAACGGAGGTGGAAAACCTATGGCATTACGCACTAACAATTCTTACGGAACAATCACCGTGTCCGACGACGTGATTGCGTCTTTGGCGGGATATTTGGCAACGGAATGTTACGGCGTTGTTGAAATGGTGCCTTTCGGTTTTTCCGACACCTTCACCGACCTTTTCAAACGGAACGGTAAAAGCCGTGGCGTACGTGTGGCTACCAAGGGCGACAGAATTTTCGTTGACCTGTTTGTCAAGTTCAAGTACGGTTTGCCCGTTACGGCAACTTCGGAAAGTTTGAAAAGCACCGTCAAATACGGTTTGGAACACTTCACCGGCATGATTGTGGCATCTGTAGATGTTCACGTGGTGGGCGTCAAACTGTAAAATTCTACTATCGCTAAATCAAGGAGAACACAATGTCTTCTGCATATTCCAACAAAACGCACATTACGGCATCCGTCATGAAACGTATGTTTATTGCAGGCGGAAAAATGCTTGAAGTAAACAAGGCGCAGGTGGACGCATTGAACGTCTTTCCCGTTCCCGACGGAGATACCGGTACAAACATGTCGCTGACAATGATGTCGGCAGTCAAAGAGATAAATCAACTCACAAGCACAAGCATGGCGGAGTTTGCCGACAAACTTTCCAAAGGCGCACTGCGTGGCGCGAGAGGAAATTCCGGCGTTATTTTGTCGCAAATTCTCAAAGGTTTTTCCAATGTTATTGCAGGCTACGAGGCGGTAGACGCAAGAGCCTTTGCCAAAGGATGGCGTGAGGGCGCACAACTTGCTTACAGCGCCGTTTCCAAACCCAAGGAAGGCACAATCCTCACCGTGGTGAGAGCCATGGCGGAAGAGGCAATCGACGTTGCCAAGCGCACCAACAGCATTGAAAAACTGATGAACGCCATTTTGGCAAAGGGCGAGGAAACTTTGGCGCAAACGCCGGACATGTTGGAAGTACTTAAACGTGCAGGCGTTGTGGACAGCGGCGGATTTGGACTTATCACCCTGTTCAAGGGGCTTATCATGGGCTACTTGGACCAGGAAGTAACCGGCGCCGACGAATATGCCGTTACGGAAAGTAAACCGCAAAAGACCAATTCCGATTTCCCCGACGACAGCGAACTGTTTGTGGACTACGAATCGTTGGGGCAGTTGGATTTCGGCTACTGCACGGAGTTTTTCATAATCAACATCAAAAAACGCACAACGGTTACGGACATTGACAAACTGCGTGATTATCTCAACGAAATAGGCAACTCGGTAATTTGCATTGGCGACCTTTCCATGGTGAAGGTGCACGTTCACACCAACAACCCCGGCAAAGCCCTTTCCAAAGCGCTGACATTGGGCGAACTCGACAAGGTAAAAATCGAAAACATGATGGAGCAAAACCGTCAGTTGCGTGCAAAGTACGAGGCGGAACGCAAACCCATTGGCTTGCTTGCAGTGTGTTCCGGCGACGGATTTTCCGCAATCTTCAAGGATTTGCTGGTGGATCAGGTAATAGAAGGCGGTCAGACAATGAACCCCTCTGCCGAAGACATCGCATCTGCCGCACGCAAAATCAACGCCGAAAACATAATTATTTTGCCCAACAACAAAAACATTATTCTTTCGGCGGAACAATCCCGCACGTTGGTGCAACGCAGAAACATTTTCGTGTTGCCCACCAAGGATTTGCCTCAGGGAATTGCCGCTGTGCTCAATTACAGCCCCGACGCTTCCCTTTCGGAAAACCTGGAAAACATGACGGCGGCATTTTCCAACATAGACGCAGGTCAGGTAACCTACGCCGTGCGTGATACCGTCATTGACAATTTCGTCATCAAAAAGGGAAATATTATCGGACTTGACAAGGGAAGTATCGTAACTTCCGGCAAGAGCGTGGAAAAAGTTACAATGTCCCTTATCGACAGGATGATGTCGGAAGACAAGGAAGTTGTAACGCTGTACTACGGCAGCGACGTCAAAGAGGAAGACGCCGAAGCCTTTGCTCAGAAGGTGCAGGAAACCCACCCCGACATAGAAGTTATCTTGCATTACGGCGGACAGCCTTTGTACTACTACGTTTTGAGCGTGGAGTAGTAAATTTCTTTTTGCAGGCGTTTTGCGTTTCTTTCGGAAATAGCAATGGTGATTTTGCAGTTGCCGAGAGATACCCTTGACTTGTAAACACGGTTTTAAACGTTTGTTGCCAAACTGTTGTGAAAGGGCATAAAAGCGGAAATAAAAGACACCAAAGGGCAGAAAGATAAAATACTAAAAAACAGACAACTTAAAACAAAATAGTTTGAACACATCAAACAATGCAAAACAAACGGCGATACTAACGGGTGTCCGCCGTTTTTTTTGGGGGTATTTTATTGTAGTGTAGCTATTTACAAGTGGCACAAACACACTTTGCGGTGCAAAACTCGGCAAGAAACGCCGTCGGTAAAATACAAAAGAATGAAAGTAAAAGGCGACACTTAACAAACGGCAATGCCCTACAAACGGCGATACTAACGGGTATCCGCCGTTTTTTTGGGGATATTTTATTGTAGTGTAGCTATTGGCAAGTGGTACAAACACACTTTGCGGTGCAAAACTCGGCAAGAAACGCCGTCGGTAAAATACAAACGAATGAAAGCAAAAGGCGACATTTCACAAACGGCAATGCCCTACAAACGGCGATACTAACGGGTATCCGCCGTTTTTTTTGTGCAAAATGGAATTTCTCGGCATGGTTTTGAGGTGCGTTCGGCGCAATCAATTTGTGTAATTTTGCAGGCAAAAAGAAGGTTTTTCGTCTAAATTATTTCGAATGTCAATAAACTACAATAAGGTTAATTTTTCGACAAATATGTGCAGAAAGCGCGACGGTTTATTGTTGTATAATACTACCGTGCGCAAAGGGGTGAACGTGAAAAACCTTGTTGTTAGCGTGGCAATTTGCCTTGTAGCGGTGTGCATAGTGGGGGCAATAGGCTGTTATTCCGTGGTGTTTTCCCTAAAGCGTCAGGTGCCGATCTACTGTGTGGACAGGTCGGACAATGTGGTGGCAATAAGTTTTGACGCCGCATGGGGCGCCGACAAAACACGGCAGATAATGGACGTGTGTGAAAGTTACGGAGTGAAAGCCACCTTCTTTCTGGTGGGTTTTTGGATGGAAAAGTACCCCGAAATGGTGAAGGAAATAGACCAACGAGGTTTTGAGATTGGAACGCACAGTCAGACGCATCCGCAAATGAGCAAACTTTCACGTCAGCAGTGCGCAGACGAGTTGATGCAGTCGTGCAGGACAATTTATCAACTTACGGGAAAGCCTGTTTCGCTGTTTCGCCCGCCCTTTGGCGACTACAACAACACTCTTTTGGAAGTTTGCACAGATATGCAACTTTTTGCAGTGCAGTGGAGCGTGGACAGCCTGGACTGGAAGGGACTTTCCGCCGAGCAAATAGCGGTGCGTGTGCAAAAAGCGCAATCGGGCGACATTATTTTGTGCCACAACAACAGCGACCACATTGTGGAAGCATTGCCCCTCATTTTTGAGTGGGCGAAACTGAAAGGGCTGACGTTTGTGCCTGTCGGCGACCTTATTTACCGAGATAACTACCGCATCGACAACAGCGGCAAACAAATACAAAACGTAAACTGACAAAACACAGAAGGAGAACAATATGAACAATTTGCAAAACAACGTGGTAACTCTTGCAGGGGAAATTGTATCGGGGGCGGTGTTTTCCCACGAAACCTACGGCGAAAAATTTTACGAAATAACCCTTGCGGTCAAACGTCTTTCCGGCATGGACGACTACTTGCCCGTGTCCGTTTCCGAACACCTGCTTTCTGCGGCGGTGAAAGTGGGCAACAAAATTACCGTCTGCGGACAGTTTCGCAGTTACAACAAGACGGTGGAGGAAAAAAGCAAACTTATGCTTACCGTGTTTGCACGGGACATAATGCCCTTTGACGACACGATAAACCCCAACACACTGAAACTCAACGGCTACATTTGCAAGCCTCCTGTCTACCGCAAAACGCCCTTCAACAGGGAAATTTGCGACGTACTGATTGCCGTCAACAGACAGTACGGAAAAAGCGACTACATTCCTTGTATTGTGTGGGGCAGAAACGCACGATTTGCGCAAAACTTGTCCGTTGGAGAACACATTTGCGTCAGCGGAAGAGTTCAGTCACGCACCTATCAAAAGAAACTTTCGGAGGAAAACGTGGTTACACGCACGGCGTACGAAGTTTCCGTCAACAAAATAGACGTGGTGGACGACAGTATTTTGCCCACGCCTGCCGACACCGTTGTGTAACAGGCGTGAGGTGATTTTGCCGTGATGTTCCAAAAACTTGCACACGGTAACAACTTTTTGAAACACTGCTACATGATAATTGGTCAATTTTCAACAACTTGCAAGTACTTTTAGAAAAGCATTTTTGGGGCAATAACCTTTAATTGCCTTGTGTTGAAGGGAAATTTTCTTGCGTGTGCGCAACCTTTCGAATTGTTTTCTTCGCCTTGTAGTGTAATGTAGAATAGCCTTTGCAAAGGGGTTAACAAAAGGTATTTTTCCTTTCCGACGGCTGTTTGCGGCGCAACGGACACGTTCAGAATTACTACTGAATTGAATTTCCGTGCAATACCTGCTGACAATACCTTTTGCATTGTCTGATGACAATATATTCCAAACCTGTTCTGTCAGCCTTGTGGTGCAATGTAGAACACCTTTTACAAAGAGGGTAACAAAAAAAGGTACTTTTCCTTTCCGACGGCTGTTTACGGTGCAACGGACACGTTCAGAATTACTACTGAATTGAATTTCCGTGCAATACCTGCTGACAATACCTTTTGCATTGTCTGATGACAATATATTCCAAACCTGTTCTGTCAGCCTTGTGGTGCAATGTAGAACACCTTTTACAAAGAGGGTAACAAAAAAAAGGTACTTTCCCTTTCCGACGGCTGTTTACGGTGCAACAGGAATGTTCACAGTTACTTTTGACGAAACTTTGTTGTCCATTGAAAGATTGTACAGTACCTTGTTTGAACGGGCGAAATACTACTTCAAAAAAAAAGCAGACTGCGTAAGTCTGCTTTTTGTTTTGCTTAATTTCAATTAGACGTAGAGGCTTTTCAGTCGTCAATGTCGTCATCTTCCACCTTGATGCGGATTTTTTTGCGTTTAACAAACAGCACCACAAACACAACGGTGAGAATCAATGCAACGCCCAGAATGGAAAGACCCACAATGGCATTGGTGGTTATTTGGTGCAGTCCAATCAGGTTGTCGGTGGGAATCCAGCCGTAGGAAGTGGAACCGTCGTTTTTGCGAATTTCCACAAATGTGGCGTTGTTTTCTTCCTTTACGGCAACTACCTGCGAGCCGGAATACAACTTTATGACATCGCCGTACTCGTCGCAAATTGCTTCGCTTTCTTCCATGTCGCTTGTAAGATAGATTTTGACCGCTTCGAAAAGAGATGAGTTTATCTTTTTGTATCCGATGACTTCTTCGGCGGAAGTGGGGGCGCCTGTAGCATGAAATTGTCCCACGTTACCTGCCGAAACAAAACCTGTTTTGCCTTCGCCGTATTCCACACGGTACCATTCCGTAACGGTGCCGTCGGCGTGATTTTCCGTAAACTTCTGCAAAAGTTTTGCTTCCTGCGGATTGGCTATTGACTGTTGGAAAGTGTCGCCAGGCTCTATGTCAGAAAGGGGCAACGGGTAGATGAACACCGTGTTGAGCGACGTAAATTTCGCCTTGTAGGTTACATCCTGGCTTATTTGCGTGTTTACAATTGTAAGGCGACTGTCGTTTTGCGGTAGCGTTACGCCGTCGCTCTTTTGCACCCAGCCGAACTTGTCGCCAATCAAAACGTAGTAGAAGGGCAAGCCTTCCGCACCTTCAAAATCCAAAATGATAAATTGACCCGTGTAGTCGGTTTTAATTTCCGAAATGCTGGTGGATGCGTCGGTGGTTTTGTACACAATATTTGTGGGGTAGCCCTTTGACGACGCAAGCGTGAAACCCGTAAACTGTGCGGGAGTGGGAAGTTGTCCGTCTATCGTAATTGTATCGGTGCCGATGGTGGCGGGTTGACGTTCAAATTGTTGTTTTTCCGTGTTGTAGGAATAAATTTCCACTTCGTTGGCGCTGTTGAGCAGGAAAATTTTGCCTGCGCCGTAACACATGTCTTTTACAGTTACGTTGGTAGTGTTGATAAGTGTTCTTTCTGCCGAATATCTTCCGCCGGAAACTTGTTCCAACGTGAATGCTCCGTTTTCACCGAACAGTGCAAGTTGCGTTGCGCCGTTGACTTGGTAGGAGAATATTCCCAGTATTTCCGTCATTGCAAGGGAAACGCCGTTTTTGTTGAGGGGGTCGTTGGAGTCGAAACTGGGGATTATACCTTCTCCTACATTGAGGTTAAGACGTTTCAGGGCGTTGCCGTCTTTTACAAAGTACAGTTGTCCGTCAACTACTGCGCAAGCGGTGGCGTTTTCCGTCGCACTGTCCATAGGGAGGCTACTTGTGTCGTTCAAAGCGTAAACTCTGTCGGCGGCGTAATAGGGTAGAGCGTCGTCACCGTTGTGGCCTCCGTAGTAGCCGAAGGTGAAATCCACGACGTTTTCCAATTCCAACGTTTTTGTTTTTGTAAGTTGCGTTGCGCCAACTTCAAAAACTTCCACACTGTCGGCGTACATTACGTAAAGTTGCCCGTCCACTTCGGCAAGATTGACAATTTTTTGAGTAGTGGTGTAGGTGTAGCAGTAGGAAGGTTGACTTGTGGTAACGTCAAAGCACAAAACGGCGCTTTGATTGTTTGTTTCGTCAACGTTGTCCGCCACAAAAATGTAGTTGTCGACAGTAACTATCGCCGCAGGATTGATAAGACTGCGGTTGGCGTCGGCTGTACTTTGCGCAAAAGCGGCAGCAGGTACAACCGCCAACAACACAAGCACTGTCAATACAAATAAAATTGTTGAAATTCGCTTCATTTTAACCTCAAAGTACAACATACTGCAAAGTCGGACATGTCGGCAACTTTCACGGCGCAACAATTGTTTTTACGAAAATGTCACAGCGCCACATTACAACGAGTTACCAAATGGCTTTGCAAAACTTTTGGTGTATCAAGTTTTTATATTATAGCAAATATTACTTGTTTTTTCAACAGTTTAAGACATAAATAAACATTTTTTGCACTTTTGATTTTTTCTCGATAATTTCTCGATAAAAAATTTTGTTCCAAGCATTTTTACTGTGTGTATTTTACGGAAAAATATCTTTTTGTAAAGTTCCGACGGTTAAAAGCAACAAAGCGTCTGCGTGTGGCGTTTCAACCTTTCACAACACGTTGCCTAATGCTAAACTTACTAAATTGCTGTTATAAATGCGGACAAAATCACATTTCAAACACCTTTGTCGGACGGCGAAGGAAAACTTCTTTGAAATGTAGCAAACTTTATCTTTGAAATTTTCCGAAAACAAAAAAGTTGCAAAAATAAGCATCATTTTGAAACGTTGCGATTTTTTTCGCTTAGGCACGGTAAAAATATGTCAAGTCTTTTTCAATGCAATTTTACTGTATAAAAGTTTTTTTTGAAAAATTACTCATTATGCCGTAAAAGACAGATTCGACAAAAAAATGATGCGTTGTTTTCCCACGGACACAATAAAAATTCGCAAGCCTCTTTGGTAATCTTTCAGACAATTTTTTTGTTGAAATAAACACGCTTATATGCCGTAAAAGACATATTCGACAAAACACAATGCTTTGTTTTCCATTGGACACAATAAAAATTCGCAAGCCTCTTTCAATGCAATTTTCTTATGAAATGTTGTTTGTCGAGAAATCACGCTTAAATGTCACAAAAGACATATTCGACAAAAAATGATAAAAAAATTGTTGGATTTTGTGAGAAAAAATATTAAAACTGCCAGACTGTTGTCATATTTTCTTTGTTATTATAGCCGTGAAAATAGAACAAATGTTCGTTAACGATGAAAGGAGGTGTTAAAATGAATTACGAATTGGTAATGTTGAGGGGCATTCCCTATTGTAAAAAAACGGCGCAGCGTTTGCAAAAGCAATGCCTGTCGACGGCGTTGCGTTCTTTTTCTTCCTCGCAGGCAAAAGGCGGCACATTGGGTCAGATGACGGAAGTTGCCGAACTTGCCCGCATGAGAGATGATTTTTTGTATTTTCTTTCCTGCGTCAAAAGTGCGCTTACCGCATTGCCCGACTCTTTCCGAGCGTTGCTGGTGGAAATTTACATAAAAAACACAAGCAAAGAACACATTTGCCAAACCTACGGCGTGTCCATGTCCACCCTGTACCGAAAACTCGCCCGAGCAAGACAGTGTTTCAAAGGCAAGTTGGAATTTTTGGGTTGCGACGAGCAGTGGTTTGAAAACACCTACGGCGACACCGATTGGGTGCGAAAGTTGCTGGACAAGCAACACAACGGCTCTCGCATTGCATTGTGATTGCGCAATGCCGTCGTTGTGATTGTGTGCAACCTGAGGTTACGCTTTCGGTACTGTCTTGCGTGAACATATGCGCACATGTGCATTTGAAAGTTGCCCAAGACCGTTACTTTTAATCACAAACTTTCTGCGGCATTAAACGCCGTTTTGACAGGTAACAAAAGGCAATTTGGAGGGATGTCTTTCGGGACGTCTTTATTTTTGCGAAAATTGTCGCAAATCAACATTCAAATTGACGGCTATTTTGATGTTTGGCATGTTCAGTCACTTTCACAAGCGTTTCAGGCAGTGTGTAACTTTATTTGCAACGAGTTCAATTTTTGTACGGTCAACAAGTACTTTTTTGCCTTAAAGTTGCGCCTCAGCCCAAAGGCAAGTTTACTGTAACGTTTCGGGGTTTCAAAGGGCAGTACCTTTTTGTTGTTACACGTCAGCATTAAGCACATTGTTCAGATGCCTGCAAGTTGCCTGAAACGAACCACGGCATTTATCGCACAGCCCGACGGCAATTTTGCTGTAACGTTTAGAGGTTGCAAAGGGCATTGAACTTTCTGCTGTTATCGTACAAGCATAGTTTACATTTGTTGCAAATGTCGCAAGTTGCCTGCAACACGTTGTTGCATCGGCTGTCTATCGCCTGTAAGTTGCAAAATTTTGTTGCCCTAGCCCTGTTGGTGTCATTGCACAGTACAAAAAACGTATTTTTAAGGGCGGGTGAAAGTCGAGACAATTTTTGTCGGTGGTTACCGTCAGAGGTCTTTGTCGAAGACGTCTTTCTTTTTGAGGTTTCCCGGCAAAAACAATGCCAGACAAACGCTTACGGCTAGTATTGCCACAAACACGATGAGGAAAATTTCCGTTGTAATGCCCGTTTTGCCGTCAGGTTCCTCTTCCAAGGGAATGTCGGGAATTTCATCCGTTGGCGGAACAACGACGTCCTGTGGCAAAGGGGTGGGGTGCATGGCAATTATCGGTTTTGTTACGCAATCGGAGGTTACGTAACCGAATTTGCCGGCAAAGTACACGTAGTACCACGTTTCTCCGTAGGATTTTGTTTCACCGTAGTAACTCATGGTTTGAGTGTTGGTAACGGTAATGAGCGTTTCGGCAGAAGGCACGGGAGAAAGTTTCAGTTGTGCCGAATCGGTGTTGACTGTTATTTTTTCCGTCGGATAGTAGGGCGGTTGGGGCGGTTCGTCGCAGTCTTCCACCTCGATTTTCCACACGTACCCCGTTATTTGCGGAAAATCCTCTTCGTTTTGCATTATCGCAACGTTGTACATGCCGTTTTTCTCTCCCAAAACCTGCAAGTAGTAACTTTTGGGAAGTTCAAACATAACTTTGGAATTTTCGCAGGTGGCGTAGAGATTCACGTCATCTTCCGTAATTCTTACCCATTGCACGTCCTGCGCAACTGCCTTTTGGGGAAAGACGGCACACAGGAAAAACAACAGTAATATTGCAACACAAAACCTTTTCACAAATTTTACCTCCATGCAAATTGTAACGTAAACTTCACATCGGTTTTTGCCGAATATTGATTTTTGCGGGCGAGTATTGACTATTTGAAAACTGTAACAGACGGTGGTGATATGAAAGAAATCGTTGAGCGTCTTTTGGACATCCAAAAGGAGGAAAACAGGCGCAAACACACCCCTTTGTCGGGGTACAACAAAGTAAAAATACACAAAAAACAAATGGCTTTTCACAAATGTCAAAAGCGCAACAGGTGGGTTTTTGGCGGAAACAGAAGCGGCAAGACGGAGTGCGGCGCAGTGGAAACGGTGTGGCTCGCACGGGGAATTCACCCCTACCGTCCCAACAGAAAAGAAATAAGTTGCTGGGTCGTATCCCTTTCTCAACAGGTGCAGAGGGACGTGGCGCAGCAAAAAATACTGTACTATCTCGATAAACGCTGGATAAGGCAGATATCCATGCTGTCCGGTTCAAAATCCAGCCCCGAATACGGCGTGATAGATTACATCGTGATAGAAAACGTGTTTGGAGGCACATCGAAAATCGCCTTCAAAAGTTGCGAAGCGGGAAGGGAAAAGTTTCAGGGAACGTCGTTGGACTTCGTGTGGTTTGACGAAGAACCCCCAAAGGAAATTTACGAGGAATGCCGAATGAGAATTCTGGACAGGGAGGGGGATATTTTTGGAACGATGACGCCTCTCAAAGGGCTGACGTGGGTGTACGACGAAATTTACCTCAACAGCAAAAACAGCAGCGAGGTGTGGTGCGAGTTTATGGAATGGGCGGACAACCCCTATCTTTCGCAAAAGGAAATCGTCGCCATGTCGGAGACGCTTTCGGCGGACAGCCTGGAATCTCGCCGCTACGGAAGATTTCAGTCGCTGGGAGGAATGGTGTACAGCGAATTTTCCGAGCAAAACGTCATTCAACCCTTTGACGTGCCTGCGGAATGGCAGGACAAACTTTCCATCGACCCCGGTCTGAACAATCCGCTTTCCTGTCATTGGTACGCCAGGGATTTCGACGGCAACGTGTACGTTGTGGCGGAACATTACGAGGCAAAAAAGGACGTGGCTTACCACGCACAAAGAATACGGGAAATAAGCCGTCAACTCAATTGGCACAAGGACAAGTTCGGCAATTACACTGCGCTTATGGACAGTGCGGCAAACCAACGCACGCTGAACGGTCAAAAAAGCGTGGCGGAACTGTTTTGCCATGAAGGCATAGACGTGGACACCTGCGTCAACAAGGATTTGTACACAGGCATAAACAAGGTGAAGTACATGCTTAAACCTCTTAACGGTGCGCCCAAACTTTTTGTATTTTCCTGTTGCGTCAACATGATAAGGGAATTCAAGGGGTATTTTTGGGGCGAAGGCGACAGACCCGTCAAAAAGGACGACCACGCAATGGACGAACTGCGATACTACATCTCGTCCCTTTCCGAACGCAAAAAACCGCAGGAGCAAAAGAGCGCAATAGCGTTGGACAAGGAAAAACTTGCAAGAAAACTGCGTCAAAGGTAGTGCAGCACAACGTGCTTTGAAAGTCCATTGAAACATGTTGAAAATTTTTTGAAAACCTTTTGAAGTTCCGAAAAGGCTGTCGCCTTGCCTTGGCAAACGGTGCAGTTTTTGCGCATTGATGACGGACAACGGTTTGAAAGGTTTTTCCCAAGACGCACAAAAACCTGAAATTTTTGTTTTGACAGGTGCGTGAAAAAAGCGGCACGGGTAACGGTGCAAGAAACTTTCGGCATTTGCAACTACGGCACGCAACAAAGGGCGTCAAATGCCCTTTGTGCACAAAATGTGCAACCGTATGTAAAAAGTTGGTACAAAATGCTTGTGCAAACAACTTTGCACGGGAGGGAAAACAATGTTGGAATACAAAAAACTGCTGACGGAAATATTGCTCAAAAAAGCCAAAGGATACAGTTTCCGTGAAAAAACGGAGGAGTACAACGTCAGCGACGGAAAGGCGCAACTGGTCAAAAGAAAGGTGGTAACAAAACGGGTGCATCCCGATGTTTCCGCCGTCAAATCCCTGTTGCAACTTTCCGCCGAGCAAAATGAAATTTCCCAGATGACGGACGAGCAGTTGCAGGTGGAAAAACTGCGTTTGTTGCAGTTGCTTAACATTTGCGACGAGCAGACATCGGCGCAGTGCGTCATCGAGGAAGAACAGTAACGCCCGACGGCGAAAGGAGGAAAAATGATTACCGCAACAACAGACAAAACAAAGTGCGACGTAAGGGATTGTCGCAACATGGCGCAATACGCTTTGCCATGCAAGGGAAGAGGAGGCAAATTCTTTTTGTGTAAACAGTGCGCAGAAAAAATTGCCGACGCCATAAACGCAGAAAGAACGCCCAAAAGTCCCAAAAACGCCATCAAAAAAATGATAGACAAAAAGATGGAGGAAATGTATGAGTAAAAACAAGAAAAGGGAGGAAGTGCTGTTTGCCGAAGACGTGGTGGCGGATGTCAGGAAGGATTTTTCGGAAAGGCAAAACATGCGCCGTCCCTACGAACTTTCCTGGCAGTTGAACATGAACTTTATGATGGGCAATCAGTACTGTCAGATTACCCCACGTGGGAGCATCGAACAGGAGGAAAAATTTTACTTCTGGCAGGAAAAGCAGGTGTACAACCACATTGCGCCCATTGTGGAAACACGTCTTTCCAGGCTGAACCATGTTCGTCCACGTCCTATTGCCCGTCCCTTCTCAAACAGCGACAGCGACATCAGTTCCGCCAAAGTTTCCACAAAAATTTTGGACAGCGCACGGGAAAAAACGCACCTGGAAGAGGCTGTTACCCGTGCCACGCTGTGGAGCGAAGTGTGCGGAACGTCTTTTTACAAAATTACGTGGGACGCACAAAAGGGCGGCGACGTGGCAATATCCGTGTGTTCCCCCTTTGAAATCTACCCCGATTCCAACGTGGCGCAGGGGTTGGAGGAATGCACGTCCGTCATTCACGCCAAAGTCTTTCCACGAAAGGAAATCGAAGAAAAATGGAAGGTTAGTCTGAAAGGGGAAAACATCAAGGTGTTTGCACTTTCTTCAACGGTGGGGATAGGCGGTTTGGGATACAATTCCGCAGTGCCGTCCATCACGCAGGAAAGCAAAAGCGACCAAGTGTTGGTTTTGGAAAGGTACACCGCACCCGACGAAGCGCACCCCAACGGCAAACTGGAAATTGTAGCGGGGGACGTTTTGCTGTACACCGGCGACCTTCCCTACGCTTTGGGAGAGGACGGAAAACGCATTTTTCCCTTTGTGAGGCAAATTTCCTCCGAACAGGCAGGTTGCTTTTGGGGGGCAAGCATTGTGGAAAGGGTAATTCCCGTGCAGAGGGCGTACAATGCCGTCAAAAACCGCAAACACGAATTTATGAACAGGCTGGCAATGGGCGTGCTTACCGTCGAGGACGGTTCGGTGGACACCGACAATCTGGAAGAGGAAGGGCTTTCACCAGGGAAAATTCTGGTGTACAGGCAGGGCGCCGTCAAACCGCAACTTATGGACAGCGGTGCGGTGCCGTCGGATTTTTCCGACGAGGAAGACAGACTGTTGCAGGAATTCGTTACCGTTTCCGGCGTGTCGGAATTTGCCCGCAACAGTACCACGCCCACAACGGTTACCAGCGGACTTGCATTGCAACTTATTGCCGAGCAGGACGACATACGTCTTGCAAGTTCCATCGACAGCGTCAAACTTGCCATCAAAAAACTTGCCAAATACATTTTGCGTATGTACAAGCAGTTTGTAACGGCAAGCAGGCTGGCACGTCTTGCGGACGGTCAGGGGGGAGCGGAACTGTTTTACTTTTCCGCCAGCGACATAGGCAGCGACGATGTGGTTTTCGAAACGGAAAACGACCTTACGGACACCCCGACAACAAGGCGCACCATGGTGATGGATTTGCTCAACGCAGGCATCATGAACGACGCCAACGGAAAACTTCCCGAAAGCACCAAGGCTAAAATTCTTACGCTGATGGGCTTCGGAAATTGGGAAAACGCACAGGACATAACGCAAATGCACTTGCAAAGGGCGGCAAAGGAAAACGTGGACATAGACAGTGCGGAAATTTTGCCCGTGGACGACCACGCTCTGCACATAGAGGAACACACCCGTTTTGTGATATCGGGCCTTACGGACGGCAACAAAGACTACCGCCAAAAGGTGCTGGACCACATTGCCATGCACCGCAAAATTTCGGCGCAGAAACAAGGAGAATAACACATGGATTTCGGCAAATTCGCTTCGGCGGAAGAATTACTTAAAAGTTACAATCAACTGGAAAAAAGTTTCACGCAAAAGTGTCAGCAACTTTCCGCTTTGGAAAGGGAAAAGACCTTGCTGGAAGAAAAATTGAAGGGCGGTACAAGCGAGAATACGCCACCGCAAGAGAGGGTGCAGTCAACGACGGTTGACAGTGCCGATACAGTCCCGCAAGACGCCTTTGACGCAAAGGCGGTTTTGAACGGTCAGGCACCCGTATCGACGGCTGTTTCGGCGGACGGTTTGCAACAATTACCTTCTGACGGCGTCAGCGGTGAGGGGCACACGCCTCAAACCTTGCAAGATACGCCGTCGCAACTGCAAAACGTCGCCGCAGTGGCCGCTCCTTCCGTTATGTCGGGAGGGGGAAACGTGTCTATGGCGTTGCCGTCACGCCCCAAGACACTGAAAGAAGCGTCATTGATGGCAAAAGAACTATTCAAATAAAGGAGAAAAAATATGGTAACTCTCACAAGTGCGGAAAATGCGCTGAAAACATTGTATCTCGGCGTTGTGGCAGACCAACTCAACACCAACGTCAACCCCCTGCTTGCCAAAATATCTCAAACCACAAGCGATGTGTGGGGAAAAGAAATAAGAAAACTTGCGCCCTTCGGCATTAACGGCGGTATCGGCGCAGGCACGGAAGACGGCACATTGCCCGGTGCTGCGTCCAACAATTACGCACAGTTCGTGCTTACGCTCAAAAACCTGTACGGCACCATCGAAATTTCCGACAAGGCAATCAGGGCAAGTCAAAACAACAGCGGCGCTTTCGTCAATTTGCTGGAAGCGGAAATGGAAGGACTGATTAAGGCATCCAAATTCAACTTCGGCAGAATGTTGTTCGGCGACGGCTCGGGCGTGCTGTGCAAGGCGTCGGCACAAAGCGGCAACGTCATCACCGTCGATTCCGTCAAAAACGTCATCGAAGGCATGGTGGTGGACGTTGTAGACGCTTCCACGAAAGGCGTGGTTGTTTCGGCAAGACGCATCACCGACGTGGACCGCAGCGCAAAAACAATAACTTTGGCGGGCGCATCCATTGCGGCGTCCACCGTTTCCGCAGGCGACTGTGTAACGGTGCAGGGCAGTTACGGCAACGAACTTACGGGGCTGGGAGCAATTTTCGGCAATTCCGAAACGTTGTACGGACTTACCCGTTCGGCTAACAAGTGGCTTGCGCCCTACAAGGCAACGTCTACGGAAATAAACGACGTGGTAATTCAGAAGGCAATAGACACCCTGGACGAAGTGGCAGGTTCCGTAGCCGACTTCATCGTGTGTTCGGCAGGGGTGAAGCGTGCCTATCAGGACTACCTCATCACCAACAGAAGCAACATCGACGTGATGAACCTGCAAGGAGGCTACAAAGCCATTTCCTACAACGGCATTCCCGTCGTGTCCGACAGATTTGCCCCCGAAGGCACAATGTACATTCTCAACACGTCGGATTTCCACCTTCACCAACTTTGCGATTGGCGTTGGCTGGAGGGCGACGACGGCAGAGTAATCAAACAGGTGGCAAACAAGCCTGTGTACACGGCAACTCTTGTCAAGTACGCCGACATGATTTGCGACAGACCCATCGGACAGGCTGTTATCAGCGGTATCACCGAAAAGTAACAAATTACAAGGCGTTTGCGGACTTTTCCGCAAACGCCCTCTTAACAAGGAGGGATTTTTCCGTGAAAAATTTGATTGCAATTACCGACGATTTGTTTGATATTGCCAACAGGCTGAAAGCAATCGACCAAAACTATCGGGTGTTTTTCAACGTGGAAACGCAAAAATTCGAGGTGCACAACATGGCTCAACGTTTCGGCACTCTGGCATTTGTGGTGCCTTTCGACGAGTTGGACGCCCGCACGGTGCAGTACGCACGTTTTACCCGTGTGGAAAACGCCCAAAAACTGTTTGACGAGGTGGACAAACACAATCAGTCGCTGGAAAAGTCTTGCTTGGACATTGTGTAAAGAGGAGGTACAATGAAAGTTCTGGAAATATTGAAACTGTGCAACGGAATGGCGGATTTGCAACTGCCCGAAAGGTACTTTGCCGAGCAAAGCGATGCGCTTGCCGACGAAAGAATTACAAAACTTGTGTATTGTTGCAACAGCCTTTTGGAACAACTGTACTGCGATTACGCAACGGCTTTGAAAAAATGCACGCTGGTGGCAACGGACGGATTTGCCGACACTTCCGGTCTCCATTTCAACCGAGTGGTTTCCCTTGTGGATTCAAACGGCAACAACGTGCGTTACCGCTACACCAAAGGCGGTTTGAGCGTTGCCGACGGCACCTACACCCTTACCTACGCTTCGTTGCCTCAACGTGTCGGGTGGACGGAGGAAGTGGAAATGCCTTCGCCACGCATTACGCCTCGCATTTTTGCCTACGGTTGCCTTGCGGAGTACTTTTTTTCCGTCGGAGACGTGGGGCAGTCGTCGTTGTGGAATGACAAATTCCTCAATGCGCTGAAAACGGCAAACGTGAAAAAATCCACAATGACCATGCCCCCTGTGGGGAGGTGGTTGTGATGTTTTCGGCTACTCGGACAAACGTTTCTGCCGAAAAAATTTTGGTAAACACAAGTTTTGACGGTGAAAAAGGCGGTTTTACCCCTAAAAAACAGCAAAACGTAGTTGTAAAAAGGGGAAGCCTGCATCCCGCATGCAAGTCGCAGCAGGTGTTTTCCACCGACAAAGAGGTGTATTCCGCATTCGAGTTGCCCAACCAAATTGTGTTTTTTGCATGGAACGGCTTTTCCCGAATAACGGACGGCAAAGAGGAAAAAATCGGAAGCATGCAATTCACCCGCCCCGTCTATCTGCACTGTCAGAAGCAAAATGCGTTGATTTTGTCGCAGAAGGGGGAATACACGTCAATGTACACGGAAGAGGGCGTTTCCACAATCTGCAACGTCGGCATGGAAAGCCTTGCGCTTTGCAAGGAGAGAGTAGTAGGCGTTGCGGACAACAAGGTGTATTTTTCCGATGTGGACGATTTTTCCCGTTGGAATGAGATAACGTTGCCGGAAAAGGTGTGCGCCGTAACACAACTGCAGGAGGATGTTCTGCTTTTCGGAAAAGACGTTTTAAGGCTCAATTTCGGCAAAGACGTTGCCGACACTACCGTGGAAACGGTGTGCCGTAACGTAGGAATACCCTTTGCGCAAACTCTTTGCGCAGTTGGCAACAGCGTTGTGTATCTCACGGCAAACGGACTGATGAAGTTTAAAAATTCTTCCGTTACGAAGTTGGCGGAGGCATTCGCCGACAATGCCGAAGCGCAGGCAACGGTTTTGGGCGGAAAGTACGTTGTTTGTTGCAACACCGAGGAACAAAAGAGCGTTTTGCTGGAAACGGACTGCGAAACGGGGCAAAGCGTCGTTATCGGCAAAGCCCGTTTCGTTACCGCAAACGGCGACAGACTGCTGTTTGGCATGGACGGAAAGGTTTGCACCTTCGGCGAGGAAAAAGCCGACGCTTTCTGGCAAAGTTATCCGCAAAGTTTCGGTAACGCCGCAGCAAAAAAACATTTGCGCAAACTGACGGTGGACGCAGTGGGAAGCGTGGAAGTGCGCCTCATCGGTGAAATTGACAAAAAAGTTTTCCGAATGCAGTGCAAAAATCCGCAAACGGTGCATTTGCAGGGAACGTTTCACAAACTGACTTTGGAAATTCTGACGTTTGGCAACGCCGTGGTTCATTCCGTCGGCGTTCTGGCGGAGATTTTCCGTTTGGGGGAGGTGTAGAGTATGGCAGAGATTTCCGCCGACAGGCAACAGAAACTGCTGGAAGAATACGAGCAACTGAAAGAAAAAATACTGGAAATCGACCACAAATACAGCCTTTCCTACCACGAGGTTAAGTTGGACATGCCGGAATCGTTGGGGTTGCAGAAACTGACGTTTACTCCCCACACCGAGGAAGAATTGCAACAACTGGCATTGCAGGAAGTAAAACCCAAGTACGACGAAAAATTGCGTGTGCTGCAAAAAAGCACGGACACATCCAAAAACACCGTTTTGTACAACATAAGCGTTCAGGAAGAGAAAAACCGACAGCAACTGTCGCAACTGGAGGAACAACTTTCCGACGACAAAAAATCGCTGTCAGACAAACTTGCGTACAACGGATTGTGGTACTCTACCGTCAAACAGCAGGCGGAAAACAGTTTGCAACAGGACTACCTTGCGTCGGTGGAGGAGCAAAACACACGCCACGAAGCGCAGATTGCCGCCCTTGAAGAGAAAATCACCCAACTTGACAGCGTGTACAGAGAAGGTGCGGCAAGCATCCAAGAGCAACTGCAAACGGCATTGGCTGCGGAAATAGAGGTTTTCAGGGAAAAGGACGAAAAACAACGCATCGCCGTGGAAAAGTACAACAACACGGTGGACGAAAAGGAAAACAAATACAAGGCAAGTTGCGCACGTGCGTTGCAGTACGCCATTCAGGCAGAGTACGAGCGTGCTTTCGAAGCGGCGAAAATCTATGCCGAACTTGGCGAAGCAGGCGTGCAGCAACAAATGATGTCGGAAAAACTGAGTTGTTGCAAAATACAGTTCACCGCCTACAACAGGACGGAAGCGTTGTTTGTAATGAGTATCGATTCTTTTTTGCAAACTAACCTTGGCGACTACTATTCCGCTTTGGAAGATTGGGTAAACACAATTTTGCGTCCGTAAAAATAACAACTAACCTTACGCACACAACGGACGTAAAAATGTTTGCCACAGTCACAAGCGGTGAAGTGCAAAATACGGCGTTTTGCAACTTGTTGCAACTTGTCGCAGGTTTATTGCAAAAGCAACTTTGTTTTGCAATTGGTAGTAACGAAAAAAACGTTTCTTTGCACACAGCCACAAGCGTGAAGTGCAAAAATACAGTGCTTTGCAACTTGTCGCATGTTCTTACAAAAAGTAACTTTGTTTTGCAACGGGTAGTAGCGGAAAAAAGCGTTGTTTTTGTTTGCCCTGCCCGAAATTTTGTTTTTTGAATTTGCACCCTTTGTTTTTCCTTGCAACGTGTTTTTCACGGCATTGCGACGAGGTTTCGGGGAAAAATTTTTGCAATGCCTGTTGTGGCGAGGGCAAGTGCCAACTTCGCCACGTGTTTTGTGCAACAAGCGCAAAGGGGCAAAAGCAATAGTTTCAACTTGTAAATTTTTTCAGGGGGCGGTTTCCGCTCCCTTTTGTTTTGCAAAAAATTGCCTTCTGTTTTGCAAAATTTACCGTTGTGTTTCAAACAACGAAATTGACGGCAAATGAAAGGCAGTACCTTGCAAAAATTCGGGCAGAAAAATTATTTCGGGGTAGGTTTTGGGCAATAAAATAACTGTTGTTTCAAAGACTTGCTTAAAAAATATAATTGTTGTATAATATCTGCAAAAGGACGGCGTGAAACGCTGTGCGTGAGCGTTGTCCAAAACTTTTACGGAGAAATTGCTGTGAGATATCAAAGTAAATCGGCAATTGCATATTTTTTCCGCAACTTCTGGCATCTTGTTCCGTGGAGCGTGGTGTCGGCTGTTTTGCTGGGAATGTTTTGCAACAACAATACGGTAATTGTGGTGTATCACGATTTTATTGCGGGAAACATTACCGCCGAAAACGTCGCCACTACGGTTTTGAACTACGCCGGCGTTTTGCGTTTCGGGCAGTATTGGTGGGGGGTGCTTGTGGCATTGGTGGTGTTTTCCTTCACGGAAAGCCTGCTGATGGTAAAGGTGGAACGCCACATGCGTGTAGGGGGAATGAAAGCCTTTCCCTTCCGCCGTGCTTTGTCCCTTATGCCCACGGTGTTTGTGTTTGTGCTGTGCGTAACTGCGGTGCTGGAATGTCTCAACCTTATTGTGGTGGGAATTGCCTTTCTTTTGCAATCGTTTGGGGTAACAGCGGTGCTGTGGACAAGTGCGGCTTTGCTTGTATTGGTAAAGGTGCTGTTGATGCTTCTCATCGGAACTTTGCTTGTGGCGTTTCCCATAATGATTTTGGAAAATTACAGTTTCAATCAGGCGTTGTCCTACTCGGTGAGATTGATGAGCGAAAAACGCAGGTTTTTGTGGTTGCTTGCAACGCTGTATCCCCTCACGGAAATAGTGCTGACGGTAATTTCCGCTTTGATTGACGTTTATGCCGTTACCGTTACTTTATTTGCGCTGATGTACCTTGTCGGCATTGCTCTTATGCCCAGCGTAACTTTCAAATTGTACTACGACAGCGTCGGCGGCGAGCGCAGAGATATTTCCTGCGTTATGTTCGGCTGACAACGGGGGCGTTATGTTACTTAACAAAGCATTGATTCTTTCTGCAAACAACTGGAAAGTAATGGTGAAAGCGCTGATTTTTCAGGTGCTTATTCTTGCATTGCTTGTCGCCCTGTGCTTTTTGATTTTCGGCGGAATAGTAAACGACATCATCAGCGTTTCCACGGCAGGCGGTTGGGATGATTTTTTCCGTGATACCGTTCAATCAATTGCCGACGGTACTTTTGACGGCACAACGTTTGCACAGCAGTTGGCGCAAAGCATAGACAAAACGCAGGCGGCAATAGAGGCAATCCCCAACATGTGGAACAGGGTGGAATTTTCCTACATCACCTGCATAATACTTGTAATTTTGTACCGCATGCTCATTTCCTTTTCCGACGTTGCGGTATGTTTTCAGATTGCGGAATTCATGACGTCCAACACGGAACGTCCCTTCACATGGTTTGTGGTGAAAAAATTCGGCGAAAGTTGCAGTTTCATTTTCCGTCAGATGCTGTTGGCTTTGCCGTTGGATTTGCTGGTACTTATCGGCAGTACGGGGCTCAGCCTCATCTTTGTGCTGACTCTCAGATGGTGGTCCATCATTCCCGCAGCGATAATTGCGTTGTTTATGTATTCGGCAAGGCACGCCTATCTTGCTTTTTGGCTTCCTTCGCTTGTTACCGAGGGCAAAAACGTACGTCAAAGTTGCATAAACGGGCTTACCGTCATTCCCCGCCGTTTCTGGCACGTTTTCTGGAAAACTTTTGTGGTAATTTTGCTTATGGCGTGCATTTCGTTGGTGTCGTTGCTGTACATCGACAACGCGTTGCTGAAACTTGCCGTAGGCACGGTACCCAACCTTTGCCTGTTTTTCATTTTGAAATGTATCAACCTTGTGGAATACTTTCAGGCAACCAACAAACCTTACTTCTACAAAAAGGTGTACGTCGAAGGTACCGACCAGTTCAACAAAAAAATGGCAAGAGAAAAACGCTCTTCCAAATCGGCAAAGACAACAAAAAACAAGTGAGGAATTTTTGCTGTAAATTTTGCCGACACTCAAAATGATACTTCGTTTGCCATGGAGTGGCAAACTGCCGTTGCCTTTTCAAAGGCAACACAGTCAGGTTGCATCTGACAAAAAATTTGACAAAAAGACAAAATATTGGCAAACAATCTTCGAGGAGATTGTCTTTTTGTGTTGTTAACAAGAGGAATTTTATGAATAGAAACAAAACAAGAGGCGCAGCGACAAAACCTGCGTCAAACGGGAGGTTTGCCAAAGCCTCAAAGACGGCAGGCAGGCAAACTACCGATATCGGACGGTACAGGCGAGCCAAAGGCAGTGCCAAAACCGCCGATAACAGACAAAAAAAGGAAAACATGAAAAACAGTCAACAAAAATCGCTTTCCCAACAAAATGCGGAACGCAACGGCGTTTTTCGTTACGGACACCCCAAAGGCAAACTTAAAGTAATGTTTTTGGGCGGAGTGGGCGAGATAGGCAAAAATATGACGGTTTTCGAGTACGGCGACAGCATTGTCGTTATTGATGCGGGAATGTCTTTCCCGGGAAACGACATGCCCGGCGTGGACGTAGTCATTCCCGATTTTTCCTACCTTGTGCAAAACCGCAACAAGATAAAAGCGGTGCTTCTCACCCACGGGCACGAAGACCACATCGGCGCCATTGCTTTTTTGGTGGAAAGATTGGGCGGTAAGTTGGATTTGTACGGAACCAAACTCACTTTGGCTTTGGTGGAAAACAAACTTGCCGAACACAGCCTTACGGACAAAGTCAACCTTGTTACTATTTCCGACAAAAGCGTGGTGTCTTTGGGAGATTTCACGGCGGAATTTATACACGTTTCCCACTCCGTTGCCGGAAGCGTGGCAATTTGTCTGCGTACGCCTGTGGGCGTGGTGCTTCACACGGGCGATTTCAAAATCGACTACACGCCGCTGGGAAACGAAATAATGAACCTCAACCGTATTGCCGAAGTGGGAAAGCAGGGTGTGCTGCTGTTGATGAGCGAATCCACCAACGTGGAAAAGGCAGGCTACACCATGAGCGAATCGGTTGTGGAAGACACAATGAAAAAGGTGTTTCACGAGGCTAAGGGCAGAAGAATCATCGTTGCCACCTTTGCATCCAACGTCGACCGCATCGGCATGATTATTCACCTTGCCAAATTGTACAAACGCAAAATTGCCGTTTCCGGCAGAAGCATGATAAAGTACATCGAAACAGCCTGCCGTGTCGGGCAGATGTCGGTGGACAACGACATTTTTGTGGACATTGACAAAATAAACAACGTGGAAGACGGCAAATTGCTTATTCTTTCCACGGGAAGTCAGGGCGAGCCTATGTCGGCGCTCACCCGCATGGCAAGCGGCGAATTCAACAAAGTGCACATCGGAAGCAACGACACGATTGTAATTTCCGCCACGCCCATTCCCGGTAACGAGAGGGACATTTACAACGTAATAAACAAACTGTACCGTTTGGGCGCAATGGTGGTGTACTCCGCCTTGGAAGCGGTGCACGTTTCCGGACACGCCTGCCAGGAAGAACTTAAACTCATCTACACGTTGGTCAAGCCCAAGTACTTCATTCCCATTCACGGCGAGTACCGACATCTCAAACAGCACGCCATGCTGGTGGAAAAGTTGGGACACAAGCGTTCCAACATAATTATTCCCGACATAGGCGACTGTGTGGAATTGGACAACAGCGTCTTTAAGGTGTGCGGCACCGTTACCAGCGGCAGCGTGATGGTGGACGGTCTTGGCGTTGGGGACGTTGGCAACATCGTGCTTAAAGACAGGCTTTCCCTTGCCGAAGAGGGCATCTTGGTGTGCAGCGTTGCAGTCAACGAAAAGGGACGTGTGGTGTCTTCCGTCGAGGTGGCAAGCCGAGGCTGTTTCTTTGTGGGGGACGACCACAACGACGCAATGGTGGACGAACTCAAACGTCTGTTGACGGAGGAAATTTATTCGGCGCTAAGAAACGGCAAAAACGTGCCTGCGGTTAAATCGGCAATTCAACGCACGGCAAGAAGTTACTTCCGCAGTAAGTACAAGCGCAATCCCGTTGTGTTGCCTTTGGTGCTGGAAGTGTAGCATGAGCGTGGATTTGCAGGAACTTTTGCGTTACGCACGGCAAAGATACATTCCCGTTATGCTGGACGACACCCGTCAACTTTTGTTTGACGTTGTCAGCCGTTGCCGTCCCAAACGTATTTTGGAAATCGGCACTGCAATAGGGTACAGCGGAATAATTATGCTTACGGCAAGCCCTCTTGCCACCCTCAACACCATCGAACTGGACGAACAGGTGGCAAACATTGCCAGGCAAAACTTTCAAAAGGCGGAAATGTCCGACAGGGTTAACCTGTTTGTAGGGGACGCAAGGGAAATTGTAACTTTGCTCACGGGCAGTTACGATTTTATATTTATGGACGGTCCAAAGGGACAGTACGAGGTGTTTTTGCCCTATCTGACGGAAGTGCTGGAAGTGGGGGGAACGCTTGTGTGCGACAACGTGCTGTACAAGGGACTTGCGGAAAACGTCCCCGAAAACAAACGGCACAAACACATCACAGTGGCACGCAACATGCACGCTTTTTTGCAGGACATAACCACAAACCAACGTTACCGCACGCAACTGTACCGAACAGGCGACGGAGTCAGCGTGTCGGTAAAATTGAAGTGAAACGTTTGCCGTGAAAATCAGTGCGACAAAAGTTTGTACAAAATACGTTTCGCACTTTCCAACTGCGGAACAATCGTTTTCATGTTTTGCAAGCGTTGTCCGTTCAACGTGGCTTGCTGAAATGTTTGCACGAAACGCTGTGCGTACTGTTTGCCCGTGAAAAGCAGTGCGACAAAAGTTTGTGCAAAATACGTTTCGCACTTTCCAACTGCGGACAATCGTTTTCATGTTTACGAGCGTTGTCCGTTCAACGTGGCTTGCTGAAATGATTGCACGAAACGCTGTACTGTACTGTTTGCCCGTGAGAAGCAGCAGCGACACAGTTTGTACAAAGGTCGTTTCGGATTTTCCAACTGCGGAACAAGCGTTTTCATGTTTTGCAAGCGTTGTTCTTTTAACGTTGCTACCGCTGAATAAGTTACAAAAAGCAGTAGGCTGTCTGACGGGCGTACAGGTAGTAATTTGCCTGCCTGTAATAAAGTGGATAAAACGCAACTGTCGGGCAGTCGGTTTCAAATAGAGTAGTGTATTTCTCCGCAGAACGGGAGTTTTGTTGCCCTTTTTGCGGAGTTTTCGCTGTAATTGCATTGCGAGCGTGCGTGTAACGCTCAATGCACAGCAAAGTGAAGGTTACGCCGCATTTTGCCGTCAAAAAGCGTTTATGTTGCGAAAAAATGGATTTTTTCGCAACATAACTTAAAAAACAAAGGAATTGAAGAATACTATGACAAACATAATATCCCAAAAAATGGAATTACTTGCACCGGCAGGCAACATGGAAAAACTGAAAACCGCCTTTCACTTCGGGGCAGACGCCGTGTACCTTGCAGGTAAGCGTTACGGCTTGCGGGCATTTGCCGATAATTTCAGCGACGAGGAAATAGTCGAGGCTGTGCAATACGCCCATTCTTTGGGAAAAAAGGTGTACGTAACGTTGAACATTTTTGCCAAGAATTCCGACTTCGACACGCTTGCCGACTATCTTTCTTTGCTGGAAAAAGCGCAGGTGGACGCAGTGCTTGTAAGCGATGTCGGGGTGTTGGACTTTGTGCGCAGTCACAGTAAGTTGCGTGTACATGTTTCCACTCAGGCAAACACAACAAATGCCTACGCCGTGGGTTTTTGGAGCAAAATGGGCGCCGAAAGAGTGGTGCTTGCAAGGGAAATGTCCATGCAGGACATAGCCGAAACTCACCGCCGTTACCCCGACGTGCAGTTGGAGTGTTTTGTTCACGGCGCAATGTGCATCAGTTATTCAGGGCGTTGTCTTTTGTCCAACTATCTCACTTCACGGGACAGCAACAGGGGCGAATGTGTTCAGGCGTGCCGTTGGAAGTGGACTGTGCGGGAAGTTTCCCGAGAGGACAGCCTTCCTGTGGAAGAGGATAGCCGTGGCACCTACATTTTCAATTCCAAGGATATGAACATGCTTGCCCATTTGCAGGATTTTGCAAATGCCGGCGTGGTAAGTTTGAAAATAGAAGGAAGAATGAAATCGCCTTTCTACGTTGCAACGGTAGTCAATGCCTACCGAAGGGCGTTGGATGCTTTGTACAACGGCACACTTACCCAAAACCTTGTGCAAACGCTCAACTCGGAACTTGACAAGGCTTCGCACCGAGAGTACACAACGGGTTTCTACTACCACGAGGAAGAAAGCCGTCAGTACTACAACGACAGCAAGGCGGTGGAAGAGTACAAGTTCATTGCCGTCGTCAGACAGGTTTTGGATGGCAAAATTGTAGTGGAACAACGCAACAGATTTGTTGTGGGCGACTGTCTGGAAACGCTTTCCAACACGGAATTTTCCTCCAAAAACTTTGTTATCAGGGAGATTTCCGACGAAACGGGCAACACCGTGCAGGTGGCAAACAGGGTACAGCAAATTTTGACGATAAACTGTCCCTACAAACTTTCCGTCGGCGACATTCTGCGCAGAAAAAACTGACCTTGCCCATTTGACGGGAAAAGTCAGTTTGCGTGAAAAACATTTTTGCGTCCAAAAACCGCCCTGTTGCTACGTGGAAGTTTTGTGTTTCAAGTAACTTTTCAACCGTTAATTACTCTGTCCGTCAGCATTGCGGGCAGAGTTTTTTATGCAAAAAAAGTAGTGCTTTTTTCGTAAATTCGGTGTCTTGCGTTTGTTTGGCGTTTTAATTCATTTTTCAAGTGCTAATTACTCTATCCGTCAGCATTGCGGGCAGAGTTCTTTTATTCAGAAATGTCGTTTTTTTGAATTCGGCGTCTTGCGTTTTAACTTATATTTCAAGTGTTAATTACTCTGTCTGTCAGCATTGCGAGCAGAGTTCTTTTATTCAGAAATGTCGTTTTTTTGAATTCGGCGTCTAGCGTTTTAACTTATATTTCAACCGTTAATTACTCTGTCCGTCAGCATTGCGGGCAGAGTTTTTTATGCAAAAAAAGTAGTGCTTTTTTCATAAATTCGGTGTCTTGCGTTTGTTTGGCGTTTCAAGTTACTTTTCAACAGTAAATTACTCTGTCCGTCAGCATTGCGAGCAGAGTTTTTTTATGCAAAAAAAGTAGTGCTTTTTTCATAAATTCGGTGTCTTGCGTTTGTTTGGCGTTTCAATTTTCAATTTGTTTTGTTTTGTAGCATTTCTTCCGCCTTGTGTACTGCGCCCAAAGCGAAAATTTCCACGTTTTCCGCCTGATGAGTAACGGTTATGCTTTCGCCGTCGGTGGCAAAAACAACTTGGTGCTTGCCGAAATTGCTTCCGCAACGCAAAGAATGTACACGTACAATGCGTGTGCCGTTTTGCATAATGTCGCAGGCAAGCAGTTTAGCCGTACCGCTGGGGCAATCGGCTTTTTGCTTGCGGTGCGTTTCCACAATTTCGCAGTCCCAGCCCAAACGGGCAAGCACCTTGCACACCTGTCTCATGGCGTCTATGCCTATGCTGAAATTTGCGCTTTCGCACACTTCAACGCTCTTTTTCAACTCATCCAACAAACGTTGCTGATTTTCGTTTCTGCCTGTTACGCCCGTTACGAGGGGGCAACGCATTTTTCTGCAAAAGTCGCACACCTGTCGTGTGGCTTCCGCCGTAGAAAAATCCACAACGATGTCCATCTGCTCCGTTGCGCAAAGGTCGTCGCCCTTTTCAATGGGAACAACCGTGTGTTTTCTCTCTTTGGCTATTTTGCAAACGCTTTTGCCCACTCTGCCTTTTGCCCCGAAAACTGCCAGTTTCATTTTGCCTCCTTTATTTGTGCATTCAATTTTTTCAACAGTGCGGTAGTTGTCACCGTAAAAAGGGTAAAAATTGCCGCAAAAATTCGTCTGCGTCCTTTTGCAGATTTTGGCTTGCTTTTGTAAGAGGTAAGCGCATTTCAAAGTTGTCAAACACGCCCGTTTTGTACAGCAGATATTTTATCGGCAGAGGGTTTATTTCCCTGAAACACAGCGATGCAACCGTAGCAAAAACTTCTTGCTCTCGGCAACTTTCCGACGTAGGGCAAAGGCTGTGCAGGGACTTTTCAAGGCACGTTTCTTTTTTGCAAGTGTATTCCGCATTGCTGTTGCAACGGCACGGTTCGTCCTCGGTTTTTGCGGTAAATTCGCCATTGTTTACGGCATTTTCACCGTTGCAGTGTAACGAGTGCAAAACACTGGCAGTAAGATGCGGTGCTACGTTGCTTACCACCGACACAACGCCGTACATGTCCGTTTTGCAAAATTCCGACAGTTTTTCTTCGTTTCCGCACAGCAATTTGATGTGCTTTTCGCAGTTTTCGGCGTACCCGATGTCGCTTCCTGCGTCTTTGAGGTATTCTGTGCCCTCTTGCGCAAGTTGTTTTACGGCGTCTTCCCACAAAACATATCCGCAACGGGAAGGCGCATTGTACAGCATTATCGGCAAATCGCAAGCCTCTTTTATCAGTTGCACGTGTCGCACAAACCCTTCCTTTGTACATTTGGAAAAGGACGGCGGAGTAACAAGCACCCCGTAAACGCCGTTTTTTGCGGCAAATTCCGCCTCAACCTGTGCAACGGCGGTAACGGAAGAGGAAACTCCCAACCATATTTGCTTGTCGGGCAACACGGCTTTGCAGGCGTTAAGCAACAATTTTTTTTCACAAGTGCACAGTGCCGCCCCTTCGCCCGTAGTGCCTGCGCACAGCACGCCGTCGGCACAAATCTGGCTTTCCAGCAGTTTAACAAAACTTTCCAAATGTATTTTGCCATGCAAAAAGGGTGTGGCAAGCGCAGTAATTAGTTTCATTGCAAATCTCCGTTGTTTTTCATACATTGAATCAGTATTTGATAGGCGTTGTAGGCTGCGCCACGCAAAAGATTGTCCGCCACGACAAACATATTGACCCCTTTGCCCGTGTCGTCTCGGAAAATTCTCCCCACCCCCACAAAGTGAGTGTGGCGCAACACGGCAGGCATCGGAAACAGTTGTTGTTGAGCGTCGTCAAACAAAAGTACGTCTTTGGTGTTTTTAAGCAATGACCGTATCTGTTCTATTTCAAACGATTGTTGCAGGCGGACGTTGACAAAAGCGCAATGTCCCACCGTTACAGGTACACGCACGCAAAAAGCGTTTACTGCAAGTGAGGATTGGTGCAAAATCTTTCCCGTTTCAAAACGCAACTTGTTTTCCTCGGTGGTGTTGCCGCTTGGCAACACATTGCCTATTTGTGCAATGACGTTGTCGAACAGCGGATGCGGAAAACTTTTCAGTTTGCCGTAGGTTCGTTTTTCCGTAAGGTCCGTCAGCCCCTCTTTGCCTGCGCCGCTTGCCGCCTGGTAGGTTACCACGGTGAGATGTTCCATTCCCAACTTTTGCAAAGGCGCAAGGGCTATTGCAACCTGAATTGTGGTGCAGTTTGGATTGGCAACAAGTTTGCATCTGCCAATATCCTGCGCATTTATTTGCGGAACAACCAACGGCACGTCTTTTTTCAGGCGAAACGCCGAACTGTTGTCGATGCACACAACCTTTTTCTCTACAAGTTGCGGTATGTACTTTGCGGAAACTTCTTCCTTTGTCATAAACAGTGCGTAGTCCACATCGTCATCTTTAAGACTGTCTATGTGTTTTACCGTGTAAGTTTTACCGAAATAGCACAGTTTCTGCCCCACGCTGGCATTGCCGTACATTACAATTTTTTCACCGTCAAGTTTGTCCGTAAGGATTTCACACAGTTTGCTTCCCGTAAGACCGCTTGCTCCCACAATAGCAATAGTCGACATCAATTTCTCCGTATTACTACAATATTACTTTTCACCTCAAAAATTACCAATGCAAGCACCCTGCACAAGACCACACTTGTACACAATTTGCATTTGTGGTGTTTGTCGTGGAAAAATGCCGAAAATACAAGGGGCGAATTGCGGTTGGGGTATGGTGCAGAACGAAGTTGCACACATGCCGTGAAGAACACAATGCCGTTGTAGTCGTCGAAACAGTCAACGCCGTGGAAAGGGTGTAGTAGCAAAATATTTCCCAAAATGCAACTGCGGTAAGCATTTTCAAACAAATTTCAGGTGTTTGACGGAAAGTAACATTGTGCGTACTTTGCATTGCAGAAATTTCCTAAAAGGCAAGGTGCAAATTGTCTTTGCACATGGTGCAGAACGAAGTTGCACACATGCCGTTTAAGCACTCAACGCCGTTGTAGCACAGATAAAATTCGATAATAAAAAAGTTCCCCAAAAAGTATCTGCAACAAGTTTATTGTAGTCGTCGAAACATTCAGCATCGTTTATGCACACACGCCGTTGTAATCGTTGAAACGGTCAACGCCGTTGAAAAAGTGTAGTTGCAAAAGATTTCCCAAAACACAACTGCGGTAAGCATTTTCAAACAAATTTCAGGTGTTTGGCGGATAATAAGGGTGCAATAAAATTTAATTAAAAAACCAAACAATATAATTGAAAAAATAAATATTTTTTGATATAATAACTAAATGTAGTGGCTTTTTGTGCATTTACTTGCAAAAAGCCGTAGCAACAATAAACATTTAGGGGTTGTTTGCAACTCCGAAGGAATTTTTATGGATTTCAGCAAAATCAGGCTCAACAATGAGCGCAACTCTCACGTTGTCAAAAGACTCAACCGTCTCAGCACCACGAAGTTTTTCGGCGTGCTGTACCGTGAAAACATGTTTCGTCTTTTCGGTTTCAGTCTGCTGATGATAATTTGCATGGCTCCCATTTTCGGCATGCAATTTTTTGCCACCATGCAGTTGACGGAATTGAAACAGACCTTGCCCACATTGAACGGTTTCGGATTTTCCACCGGCGTGTGGATGGGCGTTGATGGATACTACGCACAGCAAGTGGCGTCCAAAAACGTCTACTACGGTTTGCTCACAGTGGCGTCTTCCCTTTTTGTGTCGGTGGTGTTCAGCGGCGGCTTTGCCGTAATTCGTGACTCTTTCTGGACGGGTAAACTTTCCAAAGTGGGCGTTTTCAGAAGTATCGGCAAGGGAATTGCCGCAAACTTTTTGTACGCTGTGGCTTCGGTGGTAATAATTGCCTTCGGCGTGTTTGGAATTTTTATGTTCTATCCTTGGGCTGCTACGGTAATGCCCGTTTGGCTGGCAATCGTTCTCACCGTCGTGTTGAGTTTGGTTTTGTTTTTGATTACATGCTACCTCATGATTTTGTGTTCGGTGGCGGTAACCTACAAACAAACTTTGTACGAAAACCTCGATGACAGTTGGCGTCTGCTGTGGCTCAACTTCCTGCCCAACATTCTCCACCTGATAATGGCTTTGTTGCCCATTCCCCTTTACTTCGCATTCTCCGGCGGTTCGCTGCAAATTTTGTACATCACGGTGTTGCTTTTTGTTGGCGGAATGTACTTCCCCCTTGTTTGGCACACCCACATGATGAGAACGTTTGCATTGTTCCATCCCGTGGCAAGCAAAAAGAAAAAGGAAGTGCGCAAGGAATTGGAAGCAATGGAACAGGCTCAGGCTCAGGCAAAGGAACAGAAAAAACAGCGTGCTTTGGAAAAGAAACAATCCAACAAAAAGGCAAAAGTCGTTGTTAAACCTGCTCAACCCACAGTCAAACCCTCCGTTAAGCCCTCTGTCGTAACAGAAATTGTAACGGAAGAAACATTAGTGGAAGACCCATTAGCGGAAGAAACCCTAGTGGAGGTAACGGAAGAAACTTCCGTAACTTCCGAAGCGGAACCTCAAAGCGACAACAACAAATAACAAATGAAAAACTACTCGATACTTGCAAAGTACTACGACAGATTTTCTCACAACGATTGCGACTACGAAAGTTGGTCGCAATATTTGTTGAATGAGGCAAAAAAACGCCACGTCAAAACGGTGGCGGATATTGCATGTGGCACAGGCAAAATGTCGGTGTTGTTGTGGCGTTCGGGGCTTTCCGTAACGGGTGTGGATAGCAGTGAAGAAATGCTTTGTCAGGCAGCCGACAAATGCCGTGGCGTGTTTGTTTTGCAGGATATGCGCCGTTTGCAACTGACGCAACCGTTGGACATGGCGGTGTGTGTAAACGACGGTGTCAACTACCTCAAACCCAACGAGGTGCAGCCCTTTTTTTGCCGAGTTGCGGAAAACATCAAGCAAGGTGCACCTTTCGTGTTTGATGTGTCTTCGCCCTACAAGTTGCAAAATGCGTTGGGAAACAATGTCTTTTTTGTCGATGACGACGACGCAACTTTACTTTGGACAAATGCTTTCCGTTCGGGGAAAGCAACTCTTTCGCTTACATTGTTTGAAAGGCAAAGTAACGGCAGTTACCTGCGTTTTGACGAAAAACACATTCAGTATGCGCACAGCGTGGAATTTTTGACGCAGTGTCTGAAAGAAGCGGGATTTGTCGTTGCGGAAATAACTTCCGACTACGGCAAAAAACTTTCTGCCGAGAGTTTGCGTATTACGTTTTTGACGAGAAAAGAGGTGTAACAATGGCTAGTGTGCTTGTAAAGGCTTTGGTGGAAAATTCTCTTATCATTTCCGTCGTGGAAAGCCGTGATTTGGTGAACAAAGTAATAAAAATTCACAATCTGTCGCCTATGGGGGCGGCAGCGTTGGGAAGAGCGTTGACAATGGCAAGTCTTATGGGTGCGGAACTTAAAAATGCCGACGACTACCTCACGGCAATTATCAAAGGCAACGGTCCGTTGGGTACAATCACCGTGTGCGCCGACGGCAAAGGACACGTCAAAGGCACTGTTCAAAACCCCGTAGTGGAAACGGTAGTGCGTGAGGACGGACATCTGGACGTTGGCGCCGCCGTGGGAAAGCAGGGACAACTCACCGTAATAAAGGACATCGGGCTGAAACAGCCGTACGTAGGCACGTCTCAACTTGTAAACGGCGAAATTGCCGCCGACTTTGCCTACTATTTTGCCACAAGCGAACAGCAACCCTGCGGAGTAACGTTGGGCGTGGGATTGCAAAACGGAAAGTGCAAATCGGCAGGGGGCGTCTTTGTGCAGGTGTTGCCCAACTGTGACGGCAAGTTGCTGGAACAGGTGGAAACGGTAATGTACGCCATGGACGAAATGAGTTACCAGTTTGAAAACAACACCGCAAGACAGGTAATTGAAAAGTTTTTCGGCAGTTTTTCCCCCGTGTTCACGTCGGAACGCCCCGTTACCTACAAGTGTAATTGCAGTAAAAGAAAAATTGACGGAATTGTGCGCGGTCTGGGCAAAGAGGAAGCGCAATCGATAATTGACGATGTCGGTAAAATTGAGGTTTGTTGCCATTTTTGTGGCAAAAAGTACGTCTACACCCAATCCGACGCCGACAAACTGTTTGAAAAATGAAAATAGAGTTGACAGATAAAACCAAAATGCACACGGCGCTGTCCCTTGCCGACAAGGGGCAGTTTTATGACGCTTTGTGCATTTTTTCACAAGTGGACAGTTACGAAAGCATGATAAACCGCATCATGTGTCTGTGCCAGACGGAGGACAGTGCCTATGCCGTTGACGTGTACCGCCTTGCAAAACAAAAGTACGGTCTTACGCACGCCCTCTACACCGATTGCATGAAGTTGGCGGAAAATTTTTCCGCTTTGAAAAGCGTAGTGCAGTTTTGTGAACCGGACAGAACGGTAACTTTGAAGTACGAAGGTACAATTCACGCCGACAAATCGCTGCTTGTCAACTTCTACGACGAGTTTGACGACAACTATCCATCGCCCGACCTCAACTATGCAGGCGACACGGCAATGTTTGACGATCCGCAGTACGCATCCAACAATTTTTACGACGTAAAGTCGGTAAAGTATTTGGAAAGTTTGCGTGTCAACATGGAAAGATGCTACATGGAGGGCGACGACGAAGGCGCCGAGAAATATGCCCGTCGTCTGTTGGATGCCGACACCGACCACATTCCCACCTTGGAAGCGCAAATATCTTTGGCTTTGTACAGGGAAGACTACAAAAAAGGCGTTCGGTTTGCCAAGCGGCTGGCAAACACCGACGGCGGTTCATATGCCTCGATAGGCGGTGCGATAGAAATACTTTTCAAAGTAAACGACAAGCGTCTGCGTTCCACTCTGAAAAAACTGATGACCAAGGCGCTGGCTGTAAAAGAGGAAGCGACGCTGTACGATTTGGAAGACTTTGTGCATATTGCCACCGTACACCTCAACGATGTGGAAATGGCGGTGCAATTTGCACAGCAACTGTACGCCAATTTCAAAAACACCAGTTTGGAAGCGTTGAAACTGTGTTCTATGGCGTTTTACAACGTCGGAAATTTGGCAATGGCGCAGGAGGCGGCATTCAATCTGTTGCGAGCCGTGCCTGAAGATTGTTACGCCAAGGTGCTGTGCGACTACTTGAAACAAAACAGACCCGAAGAGGAACTGACGCATTTCGATTCTTCCGCAAGGGTTTTCCGCCACTTTTTCGTGCCTTACAAGTTGTTGTATTTTGCAGGAACGCAGTGCTACAAGTATCTGCAAATGCCTGCCGACTCACAAACGTCGGAAAAACTCATGTTTTACATCGAGCCGATAATTTACAACAGCAAAGCAATGTTTCTGGCAGGAAAAAGTGAGGAATACTACGAAAATCTTCCTTTTGTGGCGCAGGTGCTGGGTGCATTTCCCTTTCTGGACAGTCACTATCTGGCTTTTGCTTCCCGACAGTTGTTTTCAACATTGTGCGACCAGGGCGTGGCACAGGTGCTTGTGGAAAACTTGGTGCGACTGCATTACGACGGAAAACTGTTTGTTTGCGTAACAAACGCCTACAATCTGGTGGATTTTTCCGTTTTGGGTGAATTTGCCGAAAACGAGGCGTTTATTCGGGCGTTTGCAACATGCGTAACAATTGCACGCAGGGTGGAAACACAGGCATTGGTGGACGCCTACAACACGGTGAAACAATTTTTGTCGGAAAAGCCGAAGGAAAACGTAAGCAATATGCTTGCCTACGCCATGCTGAAAGTGTGCGACATCAGTTTTGACGACAACTACCTTGACGAATACTTTTTGCACGGTGATGAAAAACTGTACGCAAAATACATTGCCGAAAGCGAAAAACAAACACGCTGACTTGGCCTTTCTACATGAAAAAAGGAACTTTGCAAATCGGTAAAGTTCCTTTTTTTGTGTTTTGAAACGACGTCTTCAACACATTTTGCCTCAGGCGTCATTGATATATTGGTGAAATTGTAACAAATTTTCACAACCGTACTAACGTTTTGTGTACAAACCGTGTTTGGTATTACAATTTTTGCACATGGATTTTTTGTGTGAGAGATGTCCGCATTTTTTGCCGAGTTTCACAGTTGCAGTCAAAAGCAACACCAATCCGACGGCGGAAACAAACACATATCCGTACTTCAATGCAAAGTCAAACCCGAAAAGCGAAAACGCCAACGCAGGGCAAAACAACGTGAAAAGCGTCAATGTCTTGTCGGGAATTACCGTTTCCAAGAAATCCGTCAACGGCAGGGCATTTGCCACAACGCCGATAACGGTAGTAAGTACTATTGCGGCACATCCCAAAATGTTCACGGCAACGTTGTCCGTCTTTGCAAAAAGAGGCAGACTCAGCGAAAAGTCGGAAATGTACAGCACGGCAAGCATGGATATCGTCAGCAGTGCGGTGGCTACCAAAGTTGCTTGGGTGTTACGTTTGCTTTGTGACAACGGTACAATCACGCCAAGCGACATCGTTGTGGAAAACAGCGCATATTGTATCGGCATGAAAAGAGGCGTTTCTGCCCTTTGAAACGTGTTGTTTGTGGTGAAAGCCAATGCAACAAGGTAGGCTACTGCAAGCAACAGCGACAGCGCATTGAGTACTTTCAATGCCGTCAATCCCTTTTTCAGAAGTAGTGCGGAAATGACCGCCACAGTCACGGAAAACAGCGGCAACGGTGTGGGGAAAAAAGAGGCTGCGCAGTCCTGCACACCTGCAAGCATGGTTACTATGCACACAAAACTGCAAGTCAGAAACAGCGTGAGAAACACACCCGCCGTTTTTGGAAAACAGGCGTGCAAAAGGTCGGCAACGTTTTTGCAGTTTTTTTGGTAGCAAAAGCGTCTTAGAACGGTGTTCGCCACAAAAAAACACAGGGCAAAAATGCATATGCCGGCAAAATTTCCCCAAAATAATTGCGCTTCCTTGCCACTCAAAAAGCCTACGCCTATGCAACAGCCTGCAACCGTTGCGCCGTCGGACAAAACATCTTTCATCTTCATGCTTTACAAATATTTTTCTGTTTGTAAATTTATTCCTGTAACTGCAAAGTCGAAATAATTTGAAACTCTTAGTAAAGCGTTGTCAACTTCGTTAGTAAGGCGAGCGGAAACTTGGCAGGTAAAAATGTTTTCAAAACTTGTATAAACACAAATTCACTTGTTTTTTACCGTACTGCAACAGGCTTTTAGTAACAAAAACAAGCACACGGTACAAAGTTTTGCGTACCGTGTGCCATTGTGGCTCTATGTGCGTCGTGGCAGAATTGCCTTGTGCCGCTTTCAACTTTTTCAATTTGTTTACCTTTCTGCTTACAAAGTTTCAAAAAATGATTGACTTATTATTCTTCCTTGACAGGCTGTCTGAATACATCTTCTGATTACCGCCTGTTTCGTTTGCCTTGTCAAAACACGGCATGCCGTTGTTGTGTTGCAACCTGCAAGTTTTGTACAAAGTTGTTTTGAACTTTGTTTGCGTCTTTTGCTTTGCAAGAATTTATACGGCTTAGTATTCTTCCCTGACAGGCTGTGTAAATACATTTTTCGTATACCGCCTGATTCGTATGCCTTGTAAAAATACGGCACGCCGTTGTTGTGTTTCAATCTGCAAGTTTTGTACAAAGTTGTTTTGAACTTTGTTTGCGTCTTTTACTTTGGCTGAATTTTTACGCCTAAATCATTGTACTTGACAGCCGTGTTACAGGCATTTTGGCGTTTTGTGCAATTTCAATTGACCTTTTCAAAAAGGTCAACAACTTTAAGTTTTTTTCCGTATTTTCTTTGAACAACGCTTTGCTGTGTAAAATGTCAAAGGCTTGTTTAATTTCACGGTTTGGACGTTTCACCTTGCAAAACAAACGTCGGTTTGTATAAGTTTCCTTTTCAAGGTTTGTGTTTTGCAAACACTCGTTTACACACTGCTGTCAACGGTAGTTTTTGACTACTATTTTTTCCAGCAAAGCCACAAGCGCATACATCACGCCCGCTAAGGCGCACAGCACAATGGTGCATGTCATCACCAAATCCAGGCGGAAAACCTGCGACCCGTACACGAGCAAATATCCAAGGCCTTCTTTGGACACAAGGTATTCGCCCATGATTGAGCCTATCCACGCCATACCGACGTTTATTTTGAGCGTCGCCATAAGCGTTGGAACATTTGCAGGTGCAACCAGTTTGGTAAAAATTTGCCATCTGTTGGCACGCATGGAGCGCAACAGCAAAATTTTTCCGCTGTCCGTTTCCAAAAAGCCGTTTAGCATGGTGATGGTGGTGATAACTACGGAAATCAGCACAGCCATGGTGATTATTGCCGTTTTTCCCGTGCCTGCCCAAATTATTATTACAGGTCCCAGCGCAATTTTGGGCAAACTGTTAAGTACAACGACGTAAGGCTCGAAAACTTCCTTCAAAAAGTTGTTCCACCACAAAACGACGGCAACAACGTACCCCAAAATTGTGCCGATGGCAAATCCTGCCAACGTTTCCACCGTGGAAACCCACGCATGACGGAATATTGTTCCGTCGGCGACAAGTTCTTTAAACGTTGCCCAAATGCGTGACGGACTGCTGGTGATGAAACTGTCTATCCAGCCCAGTTGCGCCGCAAGTTCCCACACGGCAAGCATAATAAACAGCACAACTACCTGCGTTACGTGCACGGTGATTTTGTGTATCTTTTGTTTTCTCAAAAATTGCAGATGTTCCGCAGTAAATTGCCTATTCATTGGCGTTCTCCGTCAGGTATTTGTGAAGTTTTTCAAACTGTTTGGCAAAATCGGGGCTTTCCCTGCGTTTTAAGGGCGTCGCTATGTGTTGAAGATTGGTGTTGTGCACCGTAAGCACCGTTGCGGGGCGTTTTGTAAGCACGACGATTGTGTCTGCCATGGAAATGGCTTCGGAAATATCGTGCGTAACAAGCACCGCCGTTTTGTTTTCCTTTTTGATGATGGAATACACGTCGTCGCACACTTCCAGACGTGTCTGAAAGTCCAATGCGGAAAACGGTTCGTCCAAAAGCAACAGGCCGGGGCTTGTTGCAAGCGTGCGTATCAACGCTGCCCTTTGGCGCATACCGCCGGAAAGTTCCGTCGGGTAGTGATTGCGAAATTCCCACAAACCGTATTTTTTAAGCAACTGTTCCACAACGGGTTTTCTTTGGGCAACGTTGCCCTTAATCTCGGGGCCGAGAAGCACGTTTTTCCAAATGGTGCGCCATTCGAAAAGTTGATCACGCTGCAACATGTACCCTACGGAATTTTCCTGCGAAAACACAACTTTTCCGCTTGTCGGTTGAATCAAACCGCACACCAGCGACAAAATTGTGGTTTTTCCGCAACCGGAAGGTCCGATAATCGCCACAAACTGTCCTTCCTCTACGGAAAAAGATACGTCGTGCAGCGCCGTTGTCTGTTGCGTCTTGGTGTAAAACACCTTGCTTACTTTGTCAAATTGCAAAATTTTCATTTGCTCCTCCTCGCTGGTAAGCCTTCTCGGGCTTTACTTGACGGGGGAAATTTTGTTGGCACAGGTATTGTCCACAATTTTTTCGTAATCCACCCTTTGCGACAGTTCTCCCGCATTTTCCATGATGTCCTGAATACGGCTGAAAGCCTCTCTGTCGGTAACGGGGGTTACCGTCCACACGTCAAAGTCCTGGTAGTTTTGAATGGCAGTTGTCAGCAACTCCAACGTCGTTCCTTCAAAGTAGGGGGCAACAAGTCTTGCGCAATCTTCCGCCGAGTGGGACAGGGCATATTCCGTACCACGCCAAACGGCACGCAAAAATTTTTCCACCTTTTCCGAGTTGTCTTTCAGAAATTCCGCCGTTGCGGTGTAGCAGGTGTAGGGGATTTCTCCGCTGTCCATTCCGATAGCCGAAACAATGTATCCCTTGCCTTCCTGCACAAGTTGACTTGCCGCCGGTTCAAACAACGGCACGAAATCGCCCGTACCGCCGGTAAAAGCAGGTCCCAATGCGCCAAACTGAATGGAATAGTCCATTGTGATGTTGACGCCGTCGGTGTAGCCTTTGTTGTTTAGTACGTATTGCAAAATCATTGCCGGCATACCGCCCTTTCTGCCCATAAGCACGGTGCTTCCCTCTATGTTTGAGTAGTCGAAGTTTTCCGTGTCCGTGCGAGCCACCAAAAAACTGCCGTCACGTTTGGTCAGTTGTCCGATAACTTTCGGGTAGTCCTTTTTCCCTTGCAAATACACGTAGATGTTGGCTTCGCAACCCATAAGTCCGATGTCCGCTTCCCCCGTGAGCAATGCCGTCATCACGTTGTCTGCGCCGTTGCCGTTGGTAACTTCCACTTCAAGTCCTTCTTCTTCAAAATATCCCAACGCCATTGCCAGGTATTGGGGCATGTAAAACAAACTGTGCGTAACTTCGTTTACACGCACGACGTTGTCCTTTTTGTCGCATGCCGTTGCAACAACTGCAACGCACACAAGCAGTGCTACAAGTAAGATTGCTATGGTTTTTTTCAAGTTGTACCTCCCGTTTGCATATTGCATACTACTGTTTTTACAAAAAAAATGTGCCGATGTTAGGCGGTAAAAAAGGAATTTTACCCTAAACTTTTTTACACGTGCCGTTTCAGTACTGCAAATGCGGTGTAAAATCGGGTTGTTTTCGCCAAAAATCACAACCGACGCAAAACTTCTTGTGCCGTTTTGGTTATCGGTGTTGTTTTGCAGACAATTTTGCAACCCAATTGCCCACAGGGCGGAGGGGGGATTGAAAAGTGTTGTCGGCAACCTTTTTGTTTGTCTTGGAAGGTTTTCAAGGTCTTTGAGTTTTGCAACGAAGTTCAATGTAAAAGCAATTTGCATTGCAAGTGCCGTTGTCGTTTGCCGAAAACCGTCATTAAATGCGTTGTGTCTGTTGAAATTTCATAAAAATAGTGGTACAATTTTCCCATGAATTACAGTTACATGTTGAACGGACGTACGGCAGACGGTACGCTTCTGAAAAATCACGGCTTCGTGCAAGAGGGAAACTGCTTTTCGTTGAGAGTGGAATTGCAAAACGGTTTGTACACGGTAATTAAAATTTACAACAACAAACTTGACGTTGACGTTTTCGACGAAATTTTTCACAAAAAGTACACGGCATTTTCTTCCGGCCACAGTGGCAGTGCCATTCGCACTCAGGTGAGGGAAATAGTGGAAAAAATTCTGAACGATTGCTGTGTGTGACGTTGGCAAAGGGGCAAATTGCATTTGCAACATTGGCAATGAGGGCTTTTGAAAAAAAGTCGTCAATTTCCCCCCGCCTTTCGTTGTTGCCCTGCAAAAGGCACAAAAACAGGCGCAAAACACTTGCCAAAATCGCCTGCAATGTGGTACACTTGCAATTAGAAAGACTGCGGACAAAAGGTTTTTCGTTAGCGTCGATTTCAGAGAGCGGACTGCGGTGAAAATTCCGTACCGATGTGCGAAAAATGTAGTTTGTTCTGTCGACGGGGAGAAACGGCGCAATTTGCGAAAGTATCTTCGTACGGGTGGCTCCGTTAGAGGCATCGAGGACGGTTTTCCGTTGAAAAAAGGTGGTACAGCGACGTAGTTCGCCCTTTATTGGGCGTACTGCGTTTTTTTGTTTTCAAAATGCCTTTTTGTGCATGTAACGGCGCACAGGAAAAGCCCTTTGGGTACAGCGAACGTCCGAAACGTGCATGCACGTTAATTTGCTGAACTGTCTGAACAAAGTCAAAAAATTTTCGGGAGAAAAGTTATGATAGAAAAAACTTATCAGCCAAATTTGTTTGAAAAGCAACTGTATTTGCGTTGGCTCAAAAACGGTTACTTCACCCCAAAAGCGGAAATAGGCAAACCCTATTTTTCCATGGTTACGCCTCCGCCCAACATCACGGGGCAACTGCACTTGGGACACGCTCTTGACAACGCCATTCAGGACAGCCTCATTCGTTTCAAACGTATGCAGGGTTTCAACACCTTGTGGTTGCCGGGCACCGATCACGCCAGCATTGCCACGGAAGTGAAAATCATCGAAGCGTTGAAAAAACAAGGCATAGACAAGCACGACCTTGGAAGAGAAGGTTTTTTGAAACGTGCTTGGGAATGGAAAAAGCAGTACGGCGGACGCATTGTGGAACAACTCAAATACTTGGGAAGCAGTTGCGACTGGACACGTCTTGCCTTCACCATGGACGAAAATTGCAGTAAAGCGGTGCGTCAGGCGTTTGTCAGAATGTACAAAGAGGGGCTTATCTACCGTGGCGACAGAATAATCAACTGGTGTCCTCACTGTCAGACGGCACTGTCCGACGCCGAGGTGGAATACGCCGAACAGGACGGATTTTTCTGGCATTACGGATACACCACAAAGGACGGCAAAACTACCGTAACGTTTGCCACAACACGTCCCGAAACAATGCTGGGCGACACGGCTGTGGCGGTAAACCCCAACGACGAGCGTTACAAACACCTTGTCGGCAAAACCGTCATCGTGCCTTTTGTCAACAGGGAAATTCCCGTAATTGCCGACGAGTACGTGGACATGTCTTTCGGTACGGGCGTTGTTAAAATCACGCCTGCGCACGACCCCAACGACTTTGAAGTGGGCGTAAGGCACAATTTGCCGATAATCCGTGTTATGAACGACGACGGCACAATGAACGAAAATGCAGGCGAATTTGCCGGTTTGGACAGATACGAAGCACGCAAGCGCATTGTTGCCAGATTGAAAGAAATGGGAATTTTGCAAAAAGTGGAACCTCACAAGCACAATGTGGGCAGTTGCTACCGTTGCCACACAACGGTGGAGCCCATCGTTTCCAAGCAGTGGTTTGTCAAAATGGCGCCCCTTGCAAAACCTGCCATCGACGCAGTCAGAAATGGCGAAATAAAGTTTCACCCCGAACGTTTTGAAAAGACCTACTTCAACTGGATGGAAAATGTGCGGGATTGGTGCATATCCCGTCAACTGTGGTGGGGACACCGCATACCGGTGTGGTACTGCGACGATTGCGGAGCGGAAATTTGCGAAGAAACAGACCCCAAAGTGTGTCCTCATTGCGGAAGCGCACACATTCACCAAGACGCAGACGTGTTGGATACATGGTTTTCCAGTGCTTTGTGGCCCTTCTCGACATTGGGATTCTGTTCCGACAGCGACGATTTCAAAGCATTTTTCCCGACCAGCGTGCTTTCTTGTGGCTACGACATAATTTTCTTCTGGGTGGCAAGGATGATTTTCAGTTCGCTGTACGCCACAGGCAAAGTACCCTTCAAAGATGTACTTATGCACGGCATTGTGCGTGACGAACAGGGCAGAAAAATGAGTAAATCCTTGGGCAACGGCATCGACCCTGTGGAATTTATCGACAAGTACGGCGCAGACACGTTGCGTTTCGCATTGCTCAACGGCGTTGCAAACGGTTCGGACATTCGTTTCTCTTCCGACAAAATCGAAGGCACCCGCAACTTTATGAACAAAATCTGGAATGCAAGCCGTTTTGTTCTGATGAATTGCGAAGGCAAAACGCTGGTAGATTTGTCGCAATGCAAACTGACGCTTGCCGATAAGTGGATTTTAACACGCCTAAACGACATTACACGTCAGGCAACGGACCTCATTGAAAAGTTTGAACTCGGACTTGCCTGCCAGACGCTGTTCGACTTTGTTTGGAGCGAATTTTGCGATTGGTACATCGAACTCACCAAGCCGGTACTGTACGGCACCGACGACGTTGCACGCAGGGACACTCTTTCGGTGTTGGTGTACGTTTTGGACAAAATTCTCAAACTGTTGCATCCCTTTGTGCCTTTCATCACAGAGGAAATCTATCAGGCTTTGCCACAACACGGCGAAAGCATAATGATAGAAAGGTACCCCGTCTATGACGAAAAACTCAACTTTGCCTCCGATTGCCAACTTGTGGAAGAATTGAAAGACCTTGTTGCAAAGATAAGAAACATTCGTTCGCAGTACGGCGTGGCGCCTTCCAAACGTATCCGCCTGTACATCAAGGCGGGGGACGACAGGCTCAATTGTTGCGATATGTACCTTTCCAAACTGTGCGGACTGGAAGAGGTCATTTGCAGTTGCGCTCCCGCTGGCGAAAAATGCGTAAAAGCGGTGAGCAGCGCCGCCACATGCGAAGTGCCTTTGGGCGATTTGGTGGACAGGGACAAGGAAATTGCCCGTCTTACCAAGGAATTGGAAAATGCCGAAAGCGAAATTGCCCGTGCAAAGGGCAAGTTGAACAATCAGGGCTTTTTGTCCAAGGCACCGCAAAACTTGGTGGAAAACGAAAAAGCAAAACTCGCCAAATTCACCGATTTGCGCAAGGAACTGCTTGACCGTCTGGAAGAATTGAAGTAGAAGAGAAAATTCTAGTTTATTTTTGTCGAAGAAATTTAATTTTAGGAGATAAGTCTAATGGAAGAAAAACGTATTTGGGGCATACATACGCGCGACGATAGATTGTTTTTAGAAGAGCACATAATTGCGATAGGCTGGAAAAGCATGGGGGACTTGTCTCTTATTGGAAATAGTAGGGAAGAATTCAAAAAGGAATATGCTAAAACTTATCCAAGTAGCACAAAACAGTCGGTTGCAAATGCTGCTGGAATGCTTTATCGTTTTTGTCACGAAGTGCAAATTGGCGATTACATAGTTTATCCGTCAAAATCTGATCGGATGATTAATCTTGGGGTTGTAATGAGCAACTACATGTACAATCCATCTCATAACGAGTATGTCCAACAGCGCAAGGTTAAGTGGCTTAAGTCTCTTCCTAGAACTGCATTTTCTCAAGGGGCTCTTTATGAAGTTGGGTCTGCTATGTCTTTTTTTGCAATAAAAAATTATGCTAATGACTTTCTGGAGGCACTAGCCGCGAAGAATATTAAACCTGTTTTTGCTGACAGTGAAGAGGAAAACGAGACCGTTGCTGCCACTGCCGAGGACATTATAGAAAATACAAGAGACTATGTCCTTAAAGAATTAAGCAAAAATCTCAAGGGATATAATCTAGAAGACTTTGTAGCGAATTTATTGAGTGCGATGGGATATCATCCTAAACAGTCTCCACATGGCGGGGACAGTGGCATTGATATTATTGCTTATAAAGATGAATTGCCACCTCGGATTGTTGTACAAGTGAAAAGCCAAGACGGAGATATAAAAGAAACAACATTACAGTCGCTTAAAGGTGCAATGCGAGAAGGTGACTATGGTCTTTTTGTTACATTATCAAATTATACCAAAAATGCACAAAAATTTTTGGAAAATACTCCAATAATAAGAGGAATCAATGGAGCGGAATTGGTAGAGTTAATCTTGAAGTATTATGATAAATTAAGCGATAAATATCGTACCATGATTCCATTAAAAATGGTGTATATTCCCGTTGCAAAGTCTAATAAAGAGATATAAAAATTTGTATGATAATTCAGCAAAAGAGGTGGCATTTACATGTTGCCTCTTTTTTGTAGTTCATTCAATACTTTGCAAATTATTAAAGAGTTATTTGATTGTTTAGGTCAGAGAAATAAAGCTAGAGCAAAAAAGCCTCGGATTTTCAAAATCCAAGGCTCAAAAGCAAAGCGTCGTTTATTTGTTGCATAACTTCCGGAGGCAATTCGCCGATTTTTTCCTTTATTCTGCTTTTGTCTATTGTTCGTATTTGCTCCAACAGCACAACGGAATCCTTAGGCAACGGCGAAAGTTCCTTCGCCAGAGGAATGTGCGTCGGTAATTTGGCTTTTGTAAGTTTGGAAGTGGTGGCGGCGGCAATCACCGTCGGACTGTACTTGTTCCCCACGTTGTTTTGCAACACCACAACGGGGCGTATTCCTCCCTGTTCGCTTCCCACAACGGGGTTGAGATCGGCGTAGTAAACTTCTCCACGTTTGATGGTCATTTGCAGGTTCTCCTTGCAGTTTTTTGCGGCGAACACTGTTCGGACGTATCAACAAAAACACAAATGCTCCGTTGTATTGTTATGTAAATTGGCGTAAAACTGTGTCCGTAGCATTAGTTAGTTTTGCCACGTTTTAAGGTATCTATACCTGTGTGTTCTTACTTAACAGCGGTGCAACGTACAAGCACACAACATGACGTTTTTTATTTTCAGAAATTACAAGGTCGTTGTTTCAAAGTGTTTTTCTTAGATAGTTTTGAAGGTGTCGTTTTGTGAAAGTCTGTAACTTTTAAGTTTTTCCTGCAATGAAAAAAGTGCTTTGCTTGCGCTGAAATTCAAGGGGAATTTTAACTTGCAAATACTGATTTAACGGTCAAAGCACGTCGTTATTTATGGCAAGTGTGCCTTTGTTTAACCTCATCACAACACTTTTGAACAGCAGCATTCATTGATTTTCCTCCTATATCTCAATTAGAACAGACTTTTTGCAGGCGCACCCCTCTTTTAGCGCAATGTTAGGCTGTTTTAAGCAAATCGTCCTAAACTGACAAAAATGTCCTGCGGTTTTACTTGTGGCGACGGGCGCATTTTGCAGCCGTCGGCAATACAAAAACGCCCTAATGCACATACTAACGGCAGAATTATGCAAAACTATGACGAAAAAGAAGGAAAAATCACGCAAAATGTTATTCAATCTCGCCAAGTCGTTTGACAGCGCATTGCCGTTATAGTAAAATAGGTAAAAGCAAATATTTCTGTTAATTATATATATTAGATATTAGAAAATGACACACCCGATAATCTGCAAAACGTCGCGCCGTCCGACGGTGAAAGGCTTTGACACAAGGTCGTACAGGCTCCGAAAGTTTCGCCTGCGGCGGGCGGTGTGCCGACAGCCGTGGCAGACAGAGAAACAGGCAGGCGCGGCGTCACTCGGCACAAGGCAGGCGTTGCCGGCGGCAGTAGGGCGGTCTGGTCGTAACAATGCGGCAGGACAATCTTCAAAGAAGGGCAAATTGCCTGTTCGGTCGCACACGGGACGTCACACGCGGCGCATATTCGCTGCGTTTAACATATACAACTACAAAAACGACATTCCTATCGATGAGGACGATAAAATGAAAACGAACAAAATTCTGATAATACTTTTGCTGACTGCGGCAATGGCGTTCTGCGGAGCGCTGGCGGCATGTCAGCCGCAGGAAGAGCAGTTTACCGTCACCTTCATTTCGGAGGGAGAGCAATTCTACTCCTACACGGCGGAAAAAGGCTCCGAGGTGCAGTTCCCCGAAAGTCAGCCGCAAAAGGCGGAAGACGAGCAGTACACCTATCAGTTTGTGGGCTGGTCACTTTTGGAAGGTGGAGTCACGGTGCAGTCGCACACGGTAACGCAAAACGTTACGTTCTATGCCGTGTTCGAAGCACACGAAAAACAGCCTCCCGCTCCCGTGGAATACACCGTCACCTTTATCGACGGCGTAACGCAGCAGGTGCTCAAAACGGAAAAGGTGCCCGCAGGGGGCAACGCTACTGCGCCGCAGGCTCCGCAGCACGTCGGCTACGAGTTCTCTCATTGGCAGGGCAATTATCAAAACGTCACCGCCCGCACCGACGTGACGGCGGTATACGTGCAGAAGCAATACACCCTCGTGCGCCACTATCTGGGCAAACAGGTAACGCAGACGTTGCACTACGGCGACGCCATTCCTGCCGAATCGTTGGAAAGCCCCGTCGGGCTCAACTTCTTGGGCTGGTTTGCCGACAGCGACTGCACGCAGCCCGTCAGCGAGGTTTATCCCGACGGTATGCCCGACGCCGAAAGAGCGGTGGAAGTGTACGCAGGCTACGAGGTGGATCTTTCCTCCGCAGTCATCAACCTGCCCGCAAACCCCGTCTACGGCGACAGCGTAACGCTTTCCCTGCCCAATACGGAAAACGTGGCGTTTTCCTACAAATTGCAGACTGCGGCGGGCGCAATGGAGGGCGCAAGCTTTTCGTTTGAGGGCGCCGGCAGTCAGACCGTCACGGCGGTGGTCACGGCAAACTATATGGACGGCTTGGTGATAACGCAAAAAACCCTTTCGGCAACTGCGAAAGTGGCAAAGCGTCCGTTGCAGATAACGCTGGACGTGGAAAAGGAAATAATCTACGGTCAGACGGCGCAGCCCGTGGTGACGGTGACGGGGCTTCTCGAACGCGACTCCGAGCTTAAAAACAACGTCACGGCGGACATAGTCTGCGACGGCGACAAACTTGCCGTAGGGCAGTATTCCGTCACCGTCACGGCGCATGGGCTGGACAACTACTCCTACACTTTGCCCTCCGCCTCTCTTACGGTAAAACGCGCCCCCTTAAAGGTGACCGTTTCCGCCAATAACGTCACCTACGGCGAAGAGGCAGACGTAAATTACAGCGTTACGGGCTTTGTGTATGGCGAGGACGAAAGCGTGCTGGGCGGCAGCATTGTCTACACCTACCAAAAGGATAGTGAAAACTATACTCAAAGCGTGTTTACCGTGGGAAACTACACCGTCACGGCAAGCGGTCTTTCGGCAGACAACTACGACTTCAAGTATACGCAAGCCTCCTTCGAGGTGACAAAGCGCACCGCATACGTCACCCTTTCCGCCAATGACGTCATCTACGGCGAAAAGCCCCAAGTCACCTTTTCTCACAGCGGCTTCATCGCAGAGGACGCAGACAAAATAAGCCTCGACTTTACCTTCAACGGCAAGCTTACCGTGGGCGATCACACCGTCACGGCAACAATTACCGACGAATATATCAACAAAAACTACAACACGCAGGTGACGGGCGCACAGTTTTCCGTAGCCAAAGCGACGCTCCAAGTCACCGTCACGGCGCAAGACGTAACCTACGGGCAAAATCCCGCCGTCAGCTACGACGTGACGGGCTTTGCCGACGGCGAAGACGACGGCGTGCTGGACGGCAGCATTGTCTACACCTACCAAAAGGATAGTGAAAACTATACTCAAAGCGTGTTTACCGTGGGAAACTACACCGTCACGGCAAGCGGTCTTTCGGCAGACAACTACGACTTCAACTATACGCAAGCCTCCTTCGAGGTAAGCAAAAAGCAAGTCACGGTAACGGTTTCGGCTCAGGACGTCACCTTCGGGCAAAGCGCCGACGTCAGCTTTACGGTTAGCGAACTTGCCTTCGAGGACACGCAGCAGGCGCTGGGAAACCTTGCCGTGCAGATATTGAAGGACGGCGAGCCCTACTACGGCTACGAGCAAAGTAAGCTGCTTGCGGCGGGGCGCTATACCGCCACCGTCACGGGCTTTAACAACGACAACTACGACGTGCAGGTGCAGCAGGACGAGTTTACCGTGCAAAAAGCCACCTTCACCGTCACCGCCATTATGCAGGGTGCGGCGGACGCAAGCCTTTCCTACACCGTGCCCGAACAATTCGGCATTTTCACCTTCAAAGGCACCTTCTATCTTACCAATACCGACGAAGGCGTGTACAAGGCGACGGACGAAACTTCCTTCAACAACTATTTCGCGTGGCAAAACGGCTACGCCATTACCGTCACCGAAACGGGCGAGGACGTGACGGCAAACTTCCGGCTTGCCTACGACGTCACCTTCACGCTGACTGCGTCGGACTTTGTCATAACGCTACCCTCGCAGCTTACGGTGGTGTACACCGGCAAACCCAATTCTTACGGCATAACGGTGCAGGACGCCGACCAAATTGAGGAGCTTTCCGTAACCTACGCCGTCAAAAAGGACGGAACCCTTTCCCAATTTACCGAAACGGTGCCCGAGCTTATTTACGCAGGACAATACACGGTGTACTATCGCGTGTCGGCACCCGGCTACAAAACGCAAGAAGACAGCTTCACAGTTACGGTGCAAAAGGCAACGCCTGAAATTCACGTGCCCCAACAGGCAACGGAGTTCACCTACACCGGCGAAAGGCAGTATTTCAACGCTGACGGCGTCACGTGGAGCAGCCGCGAAGATGGCGCAGAGCTGGCGATAGAGTCCTTTTCCTTCGTCACCGTGGCGGAAGGCAACGGCAAACAGATAAAGATAACCAGCACGGAAACGGCAAACTACCTGTCGGCGGAAATAACGGTAACGCTCACCGTCCGCAAGGCGCAGTTCACCCTGCCGCAGCCGGAAACGCAACGTTACACCTACACGGGCAGTGCGCAGGGCGCGCCCATTACGGTAACGGCACTGGGCGACGACCAATTCACCGTTTGGTATAACGGCGGCACAACCGTGGCGCAGTTTACCGACGCGGGCAGCTACGAAGTGACCGTTCAGGTGGGCGGCAACGACAACTACGAGGTCGCAAGCACGGTGTACCGCGTGGAAATTGCCAAGGCAACTCACAACGAAATAAACGTTACAGGCGTCAACACGCAATACGTCTGGGACGGGCAGTCCATCACCGTCAGCGGCGCAACGGCGCTGTTCGGCACGGTGCAGTACAAAAACGGCGTGCTTACCTCCGCCGGTCAATGGCAGGTAACGGCGTACGTCGAGGGAACGACCAACTACGTCGGTGCGGAAAAACAATTTACCGTTTACGTAGACAAAGGCACCTACACCGACGAACAGCTGCAACAGGCATTGCAAAACGCCGTGACGGGCGAAGTGGTGTTCGGCTTGGGCAAAACGCTTGCCGACGTCCCCCTTGCCGAAGGGTTTGCGTTCAGCAATCCGAGTGCGGCGCTTTCCGCTAAAAACTTCACCTTGTCCGACGGTGCGTACGTGGGCAGCTTTGGCGGCACCTATTGCGGCGACGCCGATAACTACAACCCCGCCGAGGTCACCATCACCTTTACCGCCCGCAAGCAACTGGTAACGGTAGCCGTGGAGGGCGTTTCCCGCATAATCGGCGAGGTGAAAAGCGACGAAGGGCTGTTTGCCGTAACGGCGCAGGGCGAAAACGGCGCGCTTTCGGCAGAGGAGATAGAGGTACTTTCCGTCAGCGTCAGCCACGGCATAAACTTTGACGTGGGCAGCACCTACGACGTGACGTACAACCTCGGGCAAAACGACTACTACGACGCCACTTTTGAAAACGGCGAAAAGGAAATCGGTTCGTGGTTCAAGCTTTGCTCCGTGCTGTACGACAACACTTGGTACACCTTGCAGGACGCGCTAAAGAATGCCACAAGCGGCACGGTCATAGTTGCCGAAAACACCGTGGCTTCCAACAGTTCGGCATATGACGGCGCCGACTATTACACCGTCAAAAATGGCGTAACGTTGCTTGTGCCCTACGACGAAGATCATAGCACAAACACCAAGGATACCAAAAATTGTTATAGTGGTGGCGCTCCCGCTGTGGGCACGGCGTATCGTACGCTTACTCTGGCGGCAGGCGTAACTCTGACGGTGGAAAATGGCGCAAAGCTTATCGTCAACGCCAAGGTGGTGACGGCAAGTGCGCCCGTCACCGGCATAGTGTACGGCAGTAACTTTGGTCAACTGGAAGTGCAGAAAGACGCCCAAGTTGTCGTCAACGGTACCTTCGAGTGTATCGGCTTCACCTACGGCGAGGGCAGCGTCACCGTCAACAGCGGCGCATATCTGTACGAGCTGTTCAACATGATAGCATACAAGGGCGGCACGGCGACTTCGGGGCTTAAAGACAGTCTGTTTCCACTGAACCAATACACGCTTACAAGCCTTTCCTGCCAAACCACCTTTATGAGCGGCAGCAACTACTACGCCAAGGCTTTTGTGACGGCATTTTATGTTGTTTCCGTGAACGCCGACGTACAATTCGTGTCCAACGACAGCGGCGCCTTCATTCAGATGAACAGCGAATACTCAAGCGTGGTCAAGCGTATCGACGAAAAGACCGGCAGGACGTACTTCGACTGCTACGGCGACGTGATCCTCAACAATATTTCGTTGTCGCTGGGGAGCCAAGGCTTTGACACCGCCGGCTTGCCGGTGCCCGTTCCGGGGCATTTTTCCATCACCGTGCACGGCAATGCTTCAATGGCAAAGGAAACGCAGATAAAGCTGCTGCCCGGGGCACAGCTCACGGTGGAAAAGGGCGCGACTCTCACCGTCGAAGGTTCTGACAGCTCCGTCAAGGGCGGTCTGTCCTCCTACGACGGCAACGCCACGTTCGGTAGCGACGTAACGCAATGGAAGGACGGCACTAATGCCTATCCCATAGCGCAGTTCAAAACGGTGTACCGCACCGCTCCCACACCCGACTACTCTGTGGCAACTCCCGCCGAGATATTGGTAAAGGGCACTCTGAAAGTCAGCTCCACGGCGTACTTTGCCGGCGTGGTCACAGGCGAGGAGGGCGGTATCGTCGAGCTTGCAGAGGGAGCGGCGACAACCGTTACCTTAAATGAAATTCTCAGCGGTTCAGACACCTACACGGCAACGCTCAACGCCATTCTCAAGGGCGCAAACACCATAAACCAAGTCACTGCGGGAACCTATACGTACACCGACGGCAGTTGGGTGCTTAAACCCGCTGCGTAAATGACGGCGAGCCCTCTTCCCATCGGGAAGGGGCCCTCTGTCTGTACGGACATTTTTTGCGGCGGTTGCCGCACACTAATACAGGAGAAGCCTCTGTTTGGGGGCAAAGGATATGCAACAGACTATTCTTCAGGTAAAGGATCTTTGCAAAAAATATTCCGCCAAGGCGGACTACGCCGTGCAAAACGTCACCTTCGACTGCGCCGCAGGCGAGGTGGTGGGCATTCTGGGGCACAACGGCGCCGGCAAAAGCACCACGTTGAAGTGCCTCGAGGGCATGATCCCCTTCGACAAGGGGGAAATTTCCGTGTGCGGCTTCGACGTAAAAACGCAGGCTGTGCAGGCAAAAAGCAATATGGGCTTTGTCACCGACGACCACGCCGTGTTCGTCAACATGACGGGCTTGCAGTATCTGGAATTTATGTGCGACGTCTACAAGGTGCCCGCAGGCGAAAGGCAAAACCGTCTGGAGCAGCTTCAGCAGATATTGGATCTGGGCGACAGCGTCTACGACGTCATTTCTTCCTATTCCCACGGCATGAAGCAAAAAATCTGCATGATGGGTTCCCTTATGCACCGCCCCAAGCTGTGGATACTTGACGAACCTATGACGGGGCTGGATCCCGTCACCATGCGTTCGGTGCTACAATTTATGCGCAGCTACGTTTCGCACGGTAACGCCATACTGTTTTCCTCTCACGACCTCAACGTGGTGGCGAAGGTGTGCGACAGAGTGGTTATGCTGCGCAAGGGCAAACAGCTGTTGAACCTCGACGTGGCGGTGCAAAAGGCGCAGGATCCCAATTTCGATTTCGAGGAGTACTTTTTGGCACATGAAGCAAAAAATTGATTTCACGCTTTTGCGCGCGCTGTTCCGCAAACAGCATCAGGAGCGGCTTTCCGCCTTCAAAAAGAACTTCGATTTCGTGGGATTTGTCATGCGCATAGTGCTGTACGGCGCATTGATAGCGGTGCTTTCGGTGTTTCTGGCGCGGTTTGCCGATATGTATCTGGACGTAATGGTAAACTACGAAATCAACCCCGCCGAGCGCGCCTACGAGGTGCTGACCTTGTGCTATTCGGCGGTGCTGGCGCTGATGGTGCTTTCCGCCGTGGCGCAGATAAACCGCGAGCTGTTTTTCGGCGACGACGTCAGGATACTTTCCGCCCTGCCCGTAAACGCCAAAACGCTGTACGTTTCCAAGCTTGCCTCCATCTATCTGGGGCAGGCGGTGTTTTCCGCAGTGACCGTCACGCCCATCAGCATTGCGCTGGGCAGCGTGCTGCCGCAGGGCGCGTGGTTTTGGTGTATGACGGCGGTGGCGGTGTTCACCTTGCCGCTGGTATCGCTGGGCATTGCCTCGCTGCTTGCCCTTCCCTACTACTATCTGCGGCTTATTCTGCGCCGCAGGTATGTTTTGAATTTCGTGGTTGTCACGCTGATAACGGCGGCGCTGATAGCGGTGTATTGGGCGTTGCTGGAAGGCATAAAACAACTGCTTTTGGGGGACGACCTCAAATACTTTTTCAACGAAAAGGTAATGAGCGGCATAGCGGCTACGGTGCACGCGCTGTTCCCCGCCAACTGCATAGCCTCCTTCGTGCTGGGCAGGTACGCCCTGTCCTCGGCGGGTTGGGTGGCGCTGCTGCTGGCAATATGCACGGCGGTGGGGCTGGTGTTCACCCGCCTGCTGCTGGTGCGCTCCATGCAGCAGTGCATAGGCGGCGTTCCCCGCTACCGTGGCAGACGGCGCCCCTTCGGCAAAGCAAAAAAGCCCTTTGCGGCGTTGGTAAAAAAGGAATTTCTTGCCATTTTCCGCACGCCTAACTACTCCTTTTCCTACTTTTCGATGGCGCTGGTACAGCCTCTCATGGTGTATCTGTGCATGTCCGTAGGTTCCTCGCTGGTGGTGCAGCTGCTGGGCATAGCCTGCAACTGGGAAATAGCGGTGTTTCTCACCCTGCTGTTCGGGTGTCTGGCAAATATGTTCTGCACCACAAACGTCAGCCGCGACGGGGCGATGTTTTTCTCCGTCAAGGCAATGCCGCTGAGCGGCAAAGCCGTCATGTACTCCAAGGTGGCTTTGTGCATGGTGGTCACCGCCGCTTCGCAGCTGTTTTCCGCCCTGCTTTTGGGCGTTACGGGCAGCCTTGCGTGGTACTACGCGGCGTATCTGTTCGCGCTGGGCACCGCCTTCGGCTTTGCGCAGGTGTGTCTGGCAACGGCTATCGACTTCCGCCGTCCGCATTTTGCCGTGGCAAAAGGCAATGCGGAGGAGGGCAACACCGTCAGCACCGTCGCGCTTTTGGGCATAGCCATAGCCTTCGTGGTGGGCATCTGCCTGCTGGTGCTGCGCATGGCAATTTCCCTTCGCAACCTCAAAAATCTGGAATTTTTGTCCTACGTCATTTGCGCCGTGGCGGCGGTGGCGGCTGCGACTGTGGGGGCTGTGTGCCTCACGCACAGGCTGGAAGACAAATACTACAACTTCGAGGGCAGCGCGCACTGACGGGCAAATTGCACGGAGGCTGCGTTGTGAGCGGCTTCGGCAATAGCGTTCGACGCCCTTTCAACCCGACCGACGTGCGGCAGCCCCGCAACAACGGCGGTGCGCTTTGAATATACACAAACGACTATGACAATGACAACAAAAATTTTATGCAAAACGCAGCGCAATGCGCTTTTTTACAATGGCAAGGGAGGTAACGAATGAAAAAGAACGTAATAGCGTTGATGCTGGTTCTGCCTTTGCTGTTCGTGTTCACGGTGTTTTCCTCCGGCAACGTGGCAAGCCTCGGCGTGTCCGTTTCTGTAAACGGCGTGGAAATTCTCAACTCGCCGCAAAACGACACTTTGCACGTCGATCTGGCAAGCTATAACGGCGATTTTACGCTGGACGTCAAGGTCACTCCGGAAAACGCCTCCGACAAAAAGGTGTCCTTCGTGGTGGAGGAGGTGCCCGGCTCCGCCTTTGCCGACGTTTCCGTAAGCGAAGCGGGCGTCGTCACGGCAAAAAGCACGGGCATTGCCCGCATAAGCGCAGTCACTAACGACGGCGGCTACCGCGACAGCATAACCGTCAACGTCACTTCCTCCAAGCCCTACGGCATGAACGTTTCTCTCTACGGCTTAAACGGCGACGAAAATCTGCTTACGCCCACGGCGAACGGCTACACCGCGCAGGTAACTACCGGCACCTACCGTTACGAAACCTCGCTGTATCCCGAAGGCTACGGCGTAAAGGCGGAGGTGCAAAGCGGCTTCGCCGTGATAGACGGCAACGCCGGCACGTTGCTTTTGCCCTTCGACGGCGAAACGGTGGTGGATTTTTACTACGACAACGGCGCCTTCGGCGTCATACGCAAGCGGGTGACGCTTTCGGTGCGGCAGTCGTCGGAAAGCGGGCTGACCGTAAACGGCGAGGAAAGCTGCACCTTGGCATTGGAGCAGGGCAGCACGTCCTGTGCCTTCTACGTGCAGGCGCAGCAATCTCCCGTGGTCAAAGAAAACGCATACGTACAGGGTTTTTCCGTACAGCAGTTGCAGCAAAACTGCTACAAAGTGGCCGTAGAGCTTTCTCCCGACGCCACCGACACCGTTTTGGAAGTGGCTGTGGGCGACAAGACGGCTTTTGTAAACGTGGTATATGCCGAATTTGCCTTTTCCGTGCGCGGCGACGTGGCGGTAACGGATGACAGCGCGGTGGTGCTGGCAGGCTCTCCCGTCACCTTCTATGCCGTGGCAGAGGTTGCGGCGGAAAACGTCACTTATCAGTGGAACGGCGACGGGTTGCAGCTGGACGTGTCGCAGGACGGCGCTTCCTGCACGGTTACTGCGGCGCAGGCGGGCAGCTATTCCCTTACCGTCACCGCATTGAAAAACGGCGTGGCAATGGATATCTACCCCGTTACGTTGTCCGTTCAGGCGGTGGTGCCCGTGTCCTCCGTGCAGTTTAAGAGCGTAGCCTCGGGGCTGGCAATGCAGCGCGCCGTGGCAGGCTACAAGTACAGCGGCAGCAGCCTTGTGCGCAACAGCTTCACGGTAGATTTCTTTGCCTACTACAACGGTCAGACGGTGCAAAACGCCTTGCAATATATGGACGTAGAGTACGACGAAAAAATTGCCGACGTGGAAATTTCCCAAAGCGGCATAATCGTCACTCCCAAAGCCAAAGGGGAGGTTACCGTTTCCGTCAGGTGGAAGGGCAACGCCTCCTTCGGCACCGACGTGGGAGCGCAGGTGACGTTATTGTGTCTTCCCGACGCGGTGGCCGTTTCCACAAGCGATCAGGCGTTTGCCGCTTCCAAGGCGGGGCTTGCCATGGTGCTGGAAAATGACGTCGTGCTGGGCACGGCGGAGGACGGCAGCGTGTATCCGATGGAGCGGCGCAAAGCCATGATGGGCACAATGCAGTCCACCTACAATACTCAGTACTACCACAACGTCGGTCAGGCGGAGCAGGCAAAGGTAAACTACGTGCTGGAATTCCGCAACGACGTGTACGGTAACGGCTATTCCATAAACGCCATGCACTTCACCGCCGTCAAGGATTCCTCCGGCGTAAGCCAGATTTTCCGCGGGCCGCTGCACTTTGTCAGCTACGGTCAGGTGGCTTCGGTGGCGGGGCAGGATAACTCGGCGTATCTGGTGCGCACTGACGGCATTACGCTGTGCAACGTAACGCTGCTGGGCTGTTCGGACGAAACGCTGTCCGACGGCAAAGGGGGCTACGACCTCTCCGCCCTCAACGAAACGGGCACCGTGCTGGAAGTCAACGCCGATTGCAGCATTATCAACTGCCGCATACGCAACGGCAGAAACGGCGTAAGAATTTACGGCGGCAACAGGCAGGGCAACGGCTACTTTATTCAAAGTCTGGCGCAAAACGACGGCGCATGTCGTCACCGTGCCGACGTCACAATCGAAGGGTGCATAATTTCACAGGCGAGGGAGTTTTTGGTAAAGATAGGCTCCAACCGCGCGTTGCAGGCAAACAGCGGACTTTCCCCCGACGTCAACGCCTGTGTGGAACCGAGTCTGCTGGACGCAAGTGGAGAACCCTACGACGTGCAGACAAACGACTACCTCAACGACGAATATTTCTACGACACCTACGTCATGACGGACGTCACGCTTAAAGACAGCGTGCTGGAAACCAGCGGCTTGTTTTCCGTGGGCATAGAAACCAACTTTGCGGGAACGCTGCTTTACGCCCAGCAGGACAGCATAATCTTCGAAGGCTGGCCGGGAACGGGCGGCACCTCCTTCCCGTCGGTGCTGCGGCTGGAGGGGGACGTCAGAATGTACGACTGGAAAGACCTTTCGCTGGTGGACAGCAGCACTCTGATAGATTCCGAGCAATCTCGCTTCAAGCTTAATATTTCCGCCATGCTGGACTACGTCTGCACCAACTATTCCGGTACGCAGTACGGTTACGAATACATCATCGACCGCAAGCAAAACGTAAACTACGTTCACGGCGGTATAGCCTTCTACGGCGGCGGCAAAAACTATTCGCAGCTGGACATAAGCGGGCTGGACAAAAGCCTTGCCGATTTGTCGGTGTACCCCGTAAACCTCAATATGCTAAGCGGTGCCGAGGGCGAAACGGGCGAACAGGCGGATTTCCTTCCCTTGGCTGCGGGCACGCAGAATTTCCGTTTCTATATGTACGGCAGCCGCAGCGACAACAACGTGGACAAACAGCTGGCGGATCAGGCTTCGGGGCAAAAATACAGCGGCGTAAAGCCCGTCCCCTTCCGTTAGTTCGGCGTAAGAAACCCGCACAAATTTGCCCCTGCACGCTTTGAGGCTTGCATCGCGCACTTTGAAATTTACAAAAATCGGAGCGTTGCTTCACGGCAACGCTTCTTTTTTGCCCTTTTGAAATTTGCATTGCGCACTTTGAAATTTACACTTGTGCGCTTTAAGTTTTGTGCTTGTATGTTACAAAATTTGTGCTTGCCTTTACACACGTTAAGAAATAAAACGTTATCGTTTATTTGATTGGGAAATAAAACGGCGTGAAAGAGCGACGGGATAAAACTTCAAAAGACGAAAACTTTCGGACTTGGTGCAAAGCGGTGGGGCTTGTAAAAAAACAGAAACGTGCCGAATTTTTGAAATATCGAAGAGTCAGACATCTTGTGGCAGTGCATGAAAGACTTTATACTCATTGCAATGAAATGTGAAAACTCTTGCGACCGCACGAAAAAATGCATAAAAAAGGCAGGGCGTCATGTTCCCTGCCAAGTGTGTCAAAATGTTTGTCCGAAACGTTTTTTGTACACAATTTCTACATACGGTATTAAAATATTTATACAAAATCGCTTTTTCAAATTTGAAAATAAACTCAATTACAAGTTGAAGTTTCTTTCCATTTCGTCTTTCAAAGCCCTGTTGCACACCAAAAACACAATTATGTTGTTGAGTATCGCAGCGAAGAAAATGACGAAGTTTATTATTGTTTTGGGGCGATAAATTCCCAGATATGAGGTTATCCACAGCGTTATTTGCGGCAGAATGTCAAACACGGTGCAAAACACCAAAGTGGAAAACAGTTGTTTGTTGGTGTTGCGTTGCACGCCGATAAGCACTACGGTGAGAATTGTCGCTGCGACATAAATCCACGGCAACACAAATTCCACCGTAAACCAGCAAAATTTTCCGTTGCACAGTGCAAATTCCATTGCTATGGCAAGAATCGTCAGGACAATCAAATCTATCCGAATTTGTTTGACAAGTTTGTATTTTGCATTTATGGGCGTCATCACACAAAAAACTGCGAACACGACGCCTATTGCAACGTAGGCACTCCAATGATACTCAGGCGTAACAATTATGTTGAGAACGACGCAAAACGCCAACAGCACAAGCAAAATTCTGTTGAATTTGAATCGGAAAAAGTTGACGCTTTTTATTTCGTGCAGTACGGGGTATTCTATTTTTCCGTCAATGTCACGGTACACCTCGCATTTGTCGTTGTCGTCTTTTTCGTCCAGATAACTACCGCAAAGGGGACAGTTCGTAAGTTGGTGGTGCACATTGGCTTTGCACTTTGTACAGTATTTCATTCTTCCTCCCAGATGTCGCTTTCAAGTGCGATGTCAATGCCCATTTCCGCAAGTTTGTTGAAGAAAAATCTTTCGCAATCTCTTTCCCAAAAGATGTTTGTCACGGCAATTACGCACACGTCGTTGTAGGTAGCCACGGTAAAATTGTTGGTGCCTTTTGCGGGACGTCCCAACATAAATTCGTAGCGTATTACTTTGTCGGCAAATTCTTTCGGGGCATCCACCTTGCCCAGGTTGGACAGCGTGGAACAGTTGACGATGCCGTCCCCCCTGCCATGCACGATGGTTTTAAGCACCAGTTTCTTTACGGCAAGAGGCACTATTTTCAAAACGGGATTGTTTCCGCTGTTGTAGTTGTAACTCACCATTCCACGGAAGTAGTCGTCGGTGAGTTGTTCGTCACGCTGTTTCTGAATGTCCCTGATTACGTCGTCCAAATCTTTTTGTCCGTTGTATTGGTAAAAAATGTAACTGGAAAAGTTACGTATTGTTTCCACGTTGTAACGGCGACGAAGGTTGACGGGAATGAGTATTCTTATGGGGCGTGGGTCTTTGTTGTTGGTGCTTTGGCAAAAGTGGTCCAATGCCAGAAGTTGCACTGCGCTCAAAAAATCCGTTATTGTGGCATTGTGACTTTTGGCAAGTTGATGAAGTTGCGTTGCGGAACAAATTCCTTTAACCGTTACATACTTTTTGTTACGAAAGTACGTTCCAACCAGACGTTTGCTTTTGATTATCGGCGGTAACGGCGGAGGATTTTTTGCAACGGCAATATTGGCAAAGTTGTCACGCAGTTCCGTTAAGGTAGGGGTATCTCGGTAGTCCAGACAGTTGCGTTTTTCCACCTCAAAACCCTTTCTCAAAAAGTAGCAGCGAAGCAACGAATTCAAAAACACAAGTCCGCCCGTTCCGTCCGTTGCCGAATGGAAAAATTCCACTGCAATTTGATTGTGGAAGTAGTTTACACGAATCTGACTGTGTCTTGCGTCCACGGGCATCGGGCGCCCGGGAACCTTAGTTTGTTCTTTTACCACAAGAGGCACTGTAGGTCTGTCGATGTAGGGCCAGAAAAAGCCGTTTTTTACGCTGCCGCAAATGGAAGGGAAGCGGTAGAAAACGTCGTTTACAGCCAGTTGCAAAGTTATCGGGTCAACCTTTTCCTGCAACTGCACGGCAAGACGAAACACGGAAATGCTTTCTCCCCTTGCTACCAGCGGATACATGAGAGCGGCATTGTCCAGTTTGTACCATTTTTTGCTTTCCTTTTGTCTGCGTGCAATAACGAAAAGTTTTTGTTGCAGCAGATGTTTTTCGTCCACCTGTGCGTGGCGTTTGGTTTTGTTTACGGTTTTTTTTGCTTTGCGTACAAGTCTTGCCCGCCTGCGACGTTGTCTGCGTGTGGGTGTCGGCGTTTTTGCCGAATTTTCTTCGTTGAGAGCGTTTGTCGCCGCAGTTTCCTCTTGAAAATCCGTCGGCAGGACGTTTTCCGCAATCACAACCTCTTTGTCATCTTTTTTTGCCATTTTTTCACCTGCAAGTCGGCTTTGCCGACCTTTTCTGTTATTTTACCACATTTGCCGCTTTGCCACAACAGAAAAGCGAAAAAGAATGAGAATTTTCCGCTCATTTCGTGCAGAATTTGTTCTTTTAAGGCAGTTTTACGCTTGGCAACCTCTTTGCATTTGCATAAAACACAAAAAATTTTGTTCCTGTTCGTTTCCCGACAGCGTATTCTGTTTTTTGCACCGTATTGTGTTTTTTTGTCGGTACAGCAACGACATGATACCTTGTTTCGTGCAGATTTTTTTATCTTTGACAGATATTGTTGTGCATATTTATTTGAAACTGTAAATCAAAGTTTTTTTGCGTTCGTTTCCAGAGTGTATTCGATTGTTTGCACCGTATTGTGATTTTTGCGAATGTGAGATTTTTCCTGATGCCTTTTTATGGTTAATCTCTTTTGCATTGATATATGTTTTCTATTTATATGTGCAGATATTTTGTTTTGTCAGTGCAAATTTTGCGACATATTTATTTTTTACGATGCAGTTTATAATGGAAAATATTTACAAAATTTGTTTCCCGTTTCCGAAATTTTACATTTCAAACAAAAAAAGTGCAGGAAAATGTGTAATAATGTTATTTTTTAGACGTATTTCATTATTTATTTATAAAAAACATATTGAAACGCAAATTTATTTGTTTTATAATTAAAAGCGATAGAGTGGCGTCGTATAAGTACGTCATCCAATCATAAACAAATACACAAAAAGGAGAACAGGCATATGAGCAAAATCAGAAAGTTGTCTATGACATTTTTCGCGATAGTTGCCTCGCTGTTGTTGGCGTTCAGTCTTGTGGGCGTCGGCAACCTTGCGTTTGCCGCCCAAGTGGGAGAGGACGATGCAGTTTCTTCCGTTACGGTCGGCGAAAATGTTACCTATCACGACTCTTTGCAGTCGGCTGTAGATGCCGCACCAAACGGCGCAACAGTAACATTGCTTAAAAACGCAACGGAAAATGTTTCTGTTTCCAAATCTCTTACGCTGGATTTGGGAGGAAACGCTCTCACGGGTGAAACGGGCAGTGTAGTTACCGTTTGCACTGCGGAAAACGGCAGCGAAATAGCGGTGGAAATTACCAACGGTGCCATTGTTGCTAAAGGCGATACAGACACCGATGTCATCGGCGTTACGGCGTTTGCAGTGGAAGCCAATTCCAAATGCACGGTAACGCTTACAGACAGCCTCACGGTTACTGCAAGTGAAAACTGCGTGTACGCCTACGGCAAAGCCATCGTCAACACATCGGCAATGCTGACGTCCGACGGGTTGTTCCCCGCAATCCAAACGGACGAAACAAGCGGAATGCGTGGCGGAACAACAGTCAACGTTGTAGGCGGCAGTGTAACGCATGCAAACGGTACGGCAATCTACTTCCCTTCGGAAAAGGGTACGCTGAACATTTCTGGCGGTGTTGTTAGCGGAAAAGTCGCCGTAGAAGTTCGTGGCGGAACGGTAAACGTAAGCGGCGGCAAACTTGTCGCTTCTGGCGAATACAAGGCATCCGAAACCACGGCGGAAGGTCGCATTTATGAAAGCGGTGTGGCTCTCGGCATTGCTAAAATGCAAGACCGTGAAGTTTCGGCAAGCGTTTCCAACGGCAGTATTTCTGCGGAAAAGGGTGGCAAGGCGTTGCAAGTAGACGCAGAAATTTCTTCCTTCGTTTCCGGCGGAACATTCAGCCAAAGCATCGACGCTTCCTACATTGCGGAAGGCAGCGTTGTAACGGATGAAGGTGGCACAACTACGGTAGTTGTGGGCGAACAATCCGATTACGTTGCAAGAATAGGCACAACAGGTTACGACAGTCTGCAAAGTGCAGTTTCTGCCGCTAAAAGCGGGGAAACAGTGGTTGTTCTTAAAGATACGGAATTGACCTCTTCCATTTTATTTACTCAAAACATCACTTTAGATTTGAACGGCAAGACAATCACTTCCGCTAAAATCGTGTTTACGTTGAGCGATGCACATGGTGTCGAAGTGACTATACAAAACGGCACAATCGATGCTACCGCAAGTGTTATTTATGCGCAAAACGTTGTTGAAAACTGTAAAGTTACCTTTGAAAAAGTCAACATGACAGTTAACACAAACAGTTACGACGCAATTTGGTTTTCCTACAACACAGGCGCCGGTAATGTGATTGAGTTTGTAGGCAGTTCTTTGCAAACAAAGGCTCTTGCTTACGGAATCAACGTTAAGAATACGGAAATTGTTTTGACGGATTCCGAAGTTCACAGCGAAACGCACGCAATTGCTCTTTTCAGCGGTGCGAGACTTTCTGTAAACGGCACAAGCAGCGTCGTTTCCGATAACGCAAATGCCATTGCCAACAACGGAAGCGAAGGTAACAGTGATACTGAAATTATTATCAACGGCGGAACCATCAGCGGTGTCGTAGGTATTTATCATCCCGGCGCTGGCACACTTACTATCAAAGGTGGAACAATCAGCGGAAAGGGAAGTGCTGTAGAAATGCGTAACGGCACATTGATTGTTACCGGTGGCGCATTGACTGCAAGTTCGGAATTTGCAACCAAAGCAGAAGGGAGCGGTTCATCCGTTTCCGGGGCAGTCATTGCAATCAGCCCCTACAAAAATCGTGAAATTTCCGTTACCGTCAGTGGCGGAGAAATCCAGTACGTTGGCAACGACGTAAACGGTAAGGCATTTTACGAGGCATTTATTCCTGTCGAAGCTAATGAAACGGCACCCGTTCCTACCATTTCAATTTCGGGTGGTAAATTTGCAGGCGGCGTTGTCTCCACCCGTGCTGACAACTACATAAGCGGTGGAAATTTCACAGTTGCCCCCGGCTACTCGGAATTTGTCGACGGCTATTCTGTTAAAGTCGGCGAAGACGGAGTTTTGGAAGTTGTTCAACAATCCTTTGTAGCGGTTGTGGACAACGTTGGCTATCATTCTTTGCAGGAAGCCATTGGTGCTGCGGGTTCCGATGCAACCGTTACATTGCTTAAAGACACTTCCGAAACGGTAAATATTGCCGAAGGCAAA